>Ga0351886_10045_pt1 | contig 66419 bp, 59 predicted proteins | sample TotcelFGM3001L14_FD_206761 | JGI IMG/M metagenome (GOLD analysis project Ga0351886, IMG submission 206761) | Enriched cells from coal bed in the Powder River Basin, Montana, United States - Total cells FGM rep3 HSBNCT.FGM.300.1.L14 ... | reverse complement strand
CTTGAGATGAGCAACCATTTCTACTTTGCCCATGCGGTCGATGAGCCAGGCATTGCCTGAATTTTCCAGCGTGACATCGACCCGCAGGTTCCGGTAGATAGCCGGGGGCGCAGCCGCTTCGGCCTGGGGCTTGGGTTTGACGGGCACCAGGATGACATCCGGGTCCATCGGGGAGCGGAAGAAGGTCGGGCGAAATTGGGCCTTGGGCACCTTCAGATGGCCGCTGGCCACCAGGGCCGAAAGGGGACCCTTGAGGTCGATGAAACCGTTGGTCCACACCTCGTTGCCCCCTCGATCCAGGACCAGGAAATTATCCGTCTGGAGCCGGACTTGGGCCTGGGGAGTGCCCGCCAGGACGATTTCACCGGACAGCCGCATGGTGCCGTCGCTCTGAACAACTACACCCGGGATGACGATCTTGTCCCCCTGGAGACGAATCTCGCCCGGGGACAGGACGTAAGGCGTCCCCGCCTGGTGGACTTTCAGGGAACCGGCGCTCCAGCGCACATATCCCGAAACCCGGGGGTGGCCCGGATTGCCCCGGGCTTCCACCACCAGGTCCACCGGACCCTCCGCGGCCTGCACCTCTTTGCTGACGGAGGTCAACAGGGAGAGGTTGACCCGTTCACTGTGGAGCTTGAGGTCCAGGCCATCTTCCGCCAGGGCAAAGGCAAAGGGGAGCAGGGAGATTTTGACCGGGACCGAACCTTTCCAGATCAGGCGGGAGCGCAGGGGGCCGATTTCCAGGTAACCGGCCACCTGCGCCTGTTCAGCCTGGTAACTGAGCGTGGTGGTCAGGGTCTGGATGGAAATATTGTTGATCTTGCCACAACTCAGGGCCATCTGGCCGTCAAGGGTCGGGGTCCCCGGGGCGCCGGCCAGAGTCAGCCGGCCGTTGAGCTTTCCCGTGGCGGGGAGTCCCAGGGGCTTCAGGAGCCCGGCATCCAGGTCCCGGACCTCGAGGTGGCCGGACAGTTCCCGGTCCCGGGCCAGGGCGGCGATGGTGATGGCGCCGCCGTCCACCTGAAAAGTAGCTTGAGAGATTTCCCAGCCGGGGAGGAGGCGGACCTGAAAGGAGGTCTTATTCTTGAGCGTCAGGGCCTGGCTGTGCCAGGAGAGCCGGGCGATGTCCAGGACCAGGGGCCTGGCTGCCAGGTCCGCGGTCCCCGCCGCTTCGAACTTGGGCTCTTTGGGGGAGGTGGCGGCAACCTGGAACTGCCACCGGCCACCGGCGCCATCGGCGGTGAGGTTGAGGCGGTTAAACGTGCCCCCGGGGGTGCGCAGCCCGGCGCCCTGTAGTTGCAAACTCCCGGATAGGGAAGGCCAACCGGCCAGGGCGCCGTTGAAGTTCGCTGATTCTAGGCTGACGCCCTGGAAGGAGACTTTGCGGGCCTGGCCGGCCAGGTTCACCTGGGGGGACTGCCACGGCCCCCGGACGGCGCCTTCGGCCGTCAGGGAGGCAAAGGCGGCTCCCGGAGGCAGGGACAGGGCGCCGGAGCCGGATACCGCGGCCTTAAACGTGACATCCACCCCGGACTCGGTGAGCGTCCCCCGCCCGGAGGCCGCAAGACCCGCCAACTGTACGTCGGCCTGGGAAATCGTCAGTTTTTTCCCTTCCAGAGCAAAGCTGGCGGTCATCCCCTTCAAGGCGGTCTGGTTCAGCCGGCCGTTGGCCTGGAGGTTGCCCGCCAGGGCGAGTTGGGCCAAGGAGAGGTTGGCAGGCAGGCGGAATTTTCCCGTAAAAGAGGTGGTCAGACTGCTGCCCGAAAGTTTGGCCACCCCCAGCATGGCGGGCTGAAGGTCCTTCGTCTGCACGGTCAGATTGCCGGAAAGCTCCTGGCCGGTTGTTCCTACCGGCAGGAGATGGCCGCTGGCGCCCAGGTCAACGCTCCCGAAATTCCCCGCTGCGAAGGCCTGCAGCTTCTGGCTCCCGGCATTGCCGGAAAGCTCAAAGTGCGCCTTATCCACCTTGAGGTCTCGATACCGGAAGGGCGAGAGGTCCAGGCGGGTCTCCAGGGACTCGGGGCGCCAGGGGAGGCCCGTGCCCTGAAGGTGCAGGCGGGCGTTGACCGGGCTCAGGCCCTGGACCGCCTGCGTCTTGAGGTCCTGAATTTCCTTGAGTTGGGCCGTGGTCAGGCCTTTGAGGTCCAGGTCCAAGGCAAAGGCCGCGGGTTTGACCCCGGTGTTGAGGTCTCCCTTGATGACGTAATCGGCGGCGCCGATCTTGCCCTGGAGGTCTAATTTGCCGCCTTTGGGAGTGCTGCTGAGGCTCATGGTCCCGGCCAGGTCCCAGGGGGCGGGCCAGCGGGGCCAAAAGGCGTGGATCTGCTCACCGTTGATGGGGCCCAGGTTGCCGGTCAAGGCGCAGGTAAACTCAGCTTTCCCATCTTTGCCGTCAGGGGGGCGGCAGACTTCCCCCGCGAGGGAGACTACCCGGCGCCCGGCCAGCTTCAGGTTCAGAGAGCCGATCCGAGCGGTGCCCGAGCTATAAGCCAGTTCGGCCTCCATCTCGACCCGGCCCTGGGGCGTGGTGATTCCCAGGTTGGCGATGTTGACCTCGGCTTTTGGCTGCGGTTGCCCCAGGTCGAGCAGGCTCAGGCCGGCTTTGAGGTCGATGTCGGCATAGTGGCGGGTGCGGCCGTCTTCGGTAATAAACAGCTCGCCCCGGTTTATCACCAGGTTGGAGAGAGCCAGACCCCGGAATACATAGGTAATGATTCTGCTCATGAGCCCCTGGGATGCGGCGGGTTCGGCGGGTTTTTCGGCCTTGAGGAGGTGGCCGGCATTCCACTGGCCGGATTTATCCCGCTCCAGGTAAACCCGGGGATTATCAAGGGCCAGGGTCCCCAGGTCCAGGCGGAGGGAGGGGATGGACGCCAGGGAAAGGCGGATTTCCAGGCGCTCGGCGGTCAAGACCGGCTTGCCGTCCGGGCCGCTTATTTCCAGGTCTTTATAGGTGATGCCCGTGAGGGGGTTGCCGGAGATTTCCCGGGCCGTGACTTTCCCGTTCACCCGGTCCTGGAGCTGGGAGAGCAGGGAAGCGCCGCCCCAATTGGTGAGGTCCGGCAGGATGGCGCCGGCAGCGGTTTTTCCCCAGCTCAGGAGGAGCGCCAGCGAAACCATGACCAACATTGCCCGTCGCATCTTGCCTCCTTCCCCCTAAAAACCGTAGCCCACGGTAAAGTGGATCTGATAGGGGCTGTCCTGCTGGTAGTTGATGCGGTTGGTAGGGAACGCAATATCCACACCGATGGCCCCGATGGGGGAGAGATAGCGCAGCCCGAGGCCCGGTGAATATTTTAGCTGCCCCAGGTCGAGGTTGTGAATCCGGGAAAAGACATTGCCCGCATCCAGGAAGACCACCCCGCCGATTTTTTCGTAAATGGGCAGGGGGAACCGCCCTTCAAGACTAAATTCCAGGACCGTTTCGCCGCCGACGGGGTCGCCGCTGAGGTTGCGGGGGCCCAGGTAGTCGAGCTGATAGCCCCGGACACTGTTGGCCCCGCCGCTGAAAAAGAGCCGGGATATGGGGATCTGGGTGGTGGACTGGATGGGTTGAATGAGGCCGAACTTGACGCGTCCCGCGGCGACGATTTTTGAATCGCCGATGGCCTGGTAGCGCCGCCAGTCCAGCACCGACTGGACGAACTGGAGTCCGGAGCCCAAAAAGGTGGGGGCATACTCGTTGGCCAGGTTCAAGATCCCGCCCCGCTGGGGCGCAATGTGGCTGTCGGTCGTGTCCTGGCGCAGGCCCAGGAGAGCAAAGGAAGCCCGGTACATTTTCTCCGGTTCGGTCCCCTCGAGGCGGATCAGGGTTTCCACCGGGAGGTTAAAGGGACGGGCGAACTCCAGGCCATGCCCGAAGTAGACCCGCAGGTCCCAGGGAATGTCCCGTTCCAGCCGGTTCTGGGTGAAAAAGGCCCGGTCGTTGAAACCCGGCAGGTCCCGGCGCCGGGCGCCGCTCTGTTGGACGAAGTCGAAGGAGGAACCGAACACCACGGGGTTGGAAAATGATTCCGAGACCAGGTAGCCCAGGGAGGAATAACGGGAATCCAGGTCCAGGAGCCGGCCGCCGCCCCACAGGTTCCGGTACCGCAGCCCCAGCCGGGCCCGAAACAGCTCTTCATCCCCATACCCCAACCCCACTTTCAAGGACCGTTTCTTCTTCTCCACCAGTTCAACGACAATGGGAATGGTGGGGTCCTGGGGGGGAACCTGCTCCGGCGTCAGGACCACACTCCGGAAAAGATCGGTGGCATAGAGTTTCCGCTGGGTGTCGAAGAGCTTTTCCTGGTTGAAGAGTTGGCCGGGCTTGAAGGTGAGCTTCTCCATGACCGCGACCTCGGGGGTCTCCAATTTCTCCGCGTCTTTGAGCCTCACCTGCCCGAAATAGCAGAGAGGGCCGGGATTGACGCTGAGGAGAATCTTGGCGGTATTGGCCGCTTCGTCCAGATAAACCCGCCCCTTTACTTTGACCTTGGGATAGCCGTGGTTGGGCAGGTAATTGAGGTAGAGATTTTTGAGATCGTCGTAAGGCTTTTCGACGAAACGGTCCCCGGGGTTGAGGGGCCATTTCGACCTCAGTTCCGACAGGTCCATGGCCCCGGCGACCTCGACGTCAATGTCGGTGACCTTGACCCAGGGGCCTTCGTCAATCTTCAGGGTGACATCCACCGCCCCTCCCGGGCCATAGCTGATTTCAGGTTTGATCTCCGTGTGGTAAAAACCCTGGCGGCGATAGAAATTCCTTAACCGGTCCACGTCGTATTCCAGGTCTTGGAGCCGGAATGGGGGCGGCGTGCCCCAGGGCGGCCAGAACGACGGCAGCTTGATGGATAATTCCTTCTTGAGGTCTTTGACCTTCTCCGTTTTGGCCCCGACGATTTTGAAGGTGTGAAGTGTGAAGTCTGCCTGGCCAGGTGCAGGGGTGGGGAGGGCCGCGGCCGCCGGCGCTTCAGGCGGCGGCGGGGCCGGCGCCTCCGGGGTTGACCCTGCCGGATCGGGAGGGCAGACCTCAGCCCCCAGGCCCTGGGAAACCCCCACCAGGGTCAACACCAGGATAAGCGGCAAAACCCAGCTTTGCCAAAACCCGGTAACCCGCATCTGCTTTTTAGGTGCTCCTTTTGATGAAAAAGCTGTCAGCGGTCAGCTTTCAGCCATCAGCCAAAACACGTATAGACGCGACGGGGCCAACCTACAATGCGGCCGCCCCTCGTCATGATTCCCTTTGAACCCAGCAGTCGCTCATGGGCCTGTCGCCCATCCGTAAAACATGAAAAGTTCATGTCAGCCCTTGCTCTTAACCTTGAACCTTGAACTGTTCAGGACAGAATGGGTTTGTGCCAATTTGCATCTTTCGTTTCGACCCCATCAGGATTATGGACCGTAAATCGCCCCAGATTTCCCATGACCAAAGGGGGACTTGCCATCTTCGCCTCTTGACTCAAGGAGACGCCGGGGTGTGACTGAAATCGGTCCCCTGGTCCAATAATTGGTCACGTTCGGCCGGGGTAAAGAGGCAAATTTCTCCATAAGCGCCGTCGTAGCCCCCGTTGATGTGCACATGCCCCCGGCGCATCCGGTCGATGCCGTGGGCCAGGAGGATGCCGCCCTCCCGGGCCAGGGCCTCTAGGGGCAGGCGGCGCAGGATCTCCAATTCCGGCCCCAGCCCGGCCAGGAGCCGGAAGTAGGCCAGGCGCACTTTTTTGCTGGCCGCGTTGACCCCCAGGACTTCGGCCAGGATTCCCGGCAGGCTGATCAAGGACTCGAAAGGGCTGGCCGCAGCCGGGCGCGCCCCATTCCGGCGGTCGGCCAGGTCCTGGACGCGGTGCATCACCCCCAGGGTCAGGGGTTTGCCGCAGTTGGGGCAAAGACCGCCCAGGCGCTCGGCCTCATCCGGCGAAAGCCTTAGGCCGCAATGCCGGTGACCGTCCAGGTGGTACTTGCCTTCCTGGGGAAAAAACTCCAGGGTGCCTCCAAAACCCTCCCGGGTGCGCAAGGCCCGGGCCAGGTCGGGGTAAGTGGGGGCGACGTGGAAGATATTGGCCTCCCGGCCCAGTTTCTGGGGAGAGTGGGCGTCGGAATTAGACACCAGGGCGAAGCGGTCCAGTCCGGAGACCCGCCAGTTCATGGCCGGATCAGAGGACAACCCGGTCTCCACCGCATGGATATAGGTGGTGCTCGCCTCGAAGCACTCCTCCAGGGAGTCGAAGCCGCTTTTGCTCCCCAAAACCGAGAACCAGGGGGTCCAGATATGAGCCGGAATCACCAGGGCCCGGGGATCGATCTCCATGACCAGGTCCAGCACGAACCGGGCGTCCAGGCCCAGGATGGGGCGGCCGTCGGAAGCCACGTTGCCCAGGCGGCCCAGACGCCGGGAAAGTTGCTGCGCCGCCGCCAGATCGGGGAGCACCAGGAGCAGGTGGACCTTGCGCACCTTGCCGCCCTTCTTATAAATGGTGCTCACTTCACCGGTGATCACGAACTTGACCGGCTCCACCGCCTCCCAGCCAGGCCCCTCGAGGTTCAAAGGCAGTGCCAGACCCGGTTTGAGGCTGTACACCCCCGCCGCCGCCGGTTCGAGCTTGGCGGCTATCTCGGCCAACCACTGGGGGTGGGTGCAATCACCGGTACCCACCACCTGCACCCCCTTGTAGCGGCCCCAGAGGTCCAGGTGCTCCAGGTCGGCGTCCCGGGCGGTGGCGATGGAAAAGCGGGAATGAATATGCAGGTCGGCGATGACTTCCATTTGGGCTTAGAATTTATCACAAAACCGGGGGAACCGCTAATTTCAGGCTGCATTTCTTTGATTCATATAGTCGCAGTACCGGGAGAATTAGTTGTACTGTTCCAGTCAGTCAATCAAAGGTTGTCGCCTCGATTCAATCAGTCCTTGGTTCTTTCTGATAGCTAAACGCTGAACGCTGACGTTATCATTCAGAGAATTTAGACTCCGGTAGGCGGCAGATAGCCTCATTTTGATAATTACGGGATCAATTCGGACCGGAGGAACGGGTTTCTGAGACCAACGGGGGCGGGAAGTAGGTGAAATATTTCACAATATTACAAATAACAAAGCCCCTCCTTAAGAGGGGCTCGTCAATTTGCCCTTAGACACCCTGCTTTCTCAATCCTTGAGACCCAGACTACAGTGAAGCTTTGGTTTTAGTGTCGGTCACGGCCCAAATCTGAGGTGTAACCTCATCAAAATAGGGCTGGAAGACATCCTCGTCCAGGCGCAGCATCAAGCCGCCGCATTGAGTGCAGAGGGCGGTGTGATCATCCAGACCGGCCACCCGTTGATCCCGACCGGTACAATCGACACATTGATATTCATAAATCGGCATAATCCATCTCCCCCTTGTCGTTACATATTGCAACAACTATGCCTAACCATCAAAAGCTTACAACAAAATTCATAATAGGTTAATATCATATAATAATTTGTCAACCATCCCCCAAACGGTTTTTTTTGAGTTATAATTTATTCCATTTCTGTAAGAAACAGGTGTGGCTTTTTTTCCCTAGTGTATGGATTTGCTTCCCACTTAGTATCCACGCAGGTTTTTCAAGGAACAAGGAGGTAACCCCACCGTGTTGCGTGACCAGCGGCGCACCAAAATCGTCTGCACCCTGGGCCCGGCCAGTGACGGCGACATCCTGCCTAAGCTCCTGGCGGCCGGTATGAACGTGGCCCGGCTCAACTTTTCCCACGGCACCCTTGAGGAGCATGGCGCCCGGATCAAGCGTCTCCGGGAGTTGGCCGCCGCAGAGGGGCTGCCGCTGGCTATTTTACAGGATCTGGCCGGCCCCAAGGTCCGTATCGGCGGGGTTCCCGGGGGCGAAGTCACCCTCCAGGAAGGCGGGGCGTTTAGTCTCAGCGCCGTTCCCCTGGAGGAAGGACAGGCCGGGGTTATCGTGGATTATCCGCAGGTTATCACCGAAACTCCCCTGGGCGCCCCCATCCTCCTGGCCGATGGCAACATCGAACTCCGGGTCGAATCCAGGACCGTTACGACCCTCAATTGCCGGGTGGTGGTGGGTGGGGTGTTACGCTCCCGCGTGGGGATAAATTTCCCCAGTCACTCTATAAAGGTGTCGGCCTTCACCGGCAAAGACCGGCAAGACCTACGCTTCGGAATCGCCCAGGGGGTAGACTTCATCGCCATGTCATACGTGCGCTGCCGCCAGGATATCCTGGCGGTCAAGGAATTCATGCGCAGCCTGGGGGCGGATATCCCCATTATCGCCAAGATTGAAAAGCACGAAGCCCTGAGCCGGTTGGAGGAGATCCTGGACGAGGCCGACGGCCTCATGGTGGCCCGGGGCGATCTGGGGGTGGAGATTCCTCCGGAACAGGTCCCCATGGTCCAAAAGCGGATTATCCAGGCGGCCAACCAGGCGGGGAAGCCGGTCATCACCGCCACCCAGATGCTCCTGTCCATGGTGAGCCACTCCCGTCCCAGCCGGGCCGAGGCCACCGACGTGGCCAACGCCATTCTGGACGGCACCGATGCGGTCATGTTGAGCGAAGAGACGGCCGCGGGACAATTTCCGGTAGAAGCTGTAAAGTTTTTGGACCGGGTGAGCCGGGTTACCGAGGCGGATTTTCCTCACGCCGCCTGGCTCCGGGACCGGGCCCTCTCGGGACGCCCGGAGATTCCTGAGGCCGTCAGCTATGCGGCCTGCGAGATGGCCCAGGACCTTTCGGCCAGTGCCATTCTCACCAACACCGAATATGGCGGCACCGCCCGCCTCATCAGCCGGTTTCGGCCTCGCACCCCCATCGTGGGGGTGACGTCCCGGCAGGACACCTGGCGCCGGCTGAGTCTGTCCTGGGGAGTTTTCCCCCTGCTGGTCCCACCAATCGCCCACGTCGATGAAATGCTCCGGGTGGTGGAGGCCGAGGCCCTGAAGGCCGGGATGCTGAACCACGGCGACCGGGTCATCATCACCACCGGCACCCCCATCGGCACCCGGGGCAGCACCAACCTGATCAAGGCGGACGTTATCTCGTGAAAGCTGTCAGCGGTCAGCTTTCAGTTTTCAGCCAGAAGCACGATTTGCGCCAAACGACCAAAATGGAGGGCAGACGCCGCCCATTAGCCCCTCGCTTGAACAGATTGGATAATTTTGTCAGTTCCGCGGTCTCTTGACCCGAATCATTCGGCTCCTTATAATAAGCGGTAGGTTTCTCGAAACTCCCGTTACCCGAATTTTCCCCGCTGACTTCAACGGACCTGTGCCCGGAGGACATCATGGCTGAACCCTTGGGATATTTCACCTTTGTGCTCCATTCCCATCTTCCTTACGTCATCGGTCACGGCCGCTGGCCCCACGGCATGGATTGGCTCAACGAGGCCGCCGCCGAATCCTACATCCCCCTGCTGACGGCCTTCAACCGCCTGGGCGCCGAGGGCCGCGGCTCCGGGGTTACCCTGGGGATCACCCCCATCCTGGCGGAGATGCTGGCTTCCAAGGTCTTTCGCCAGGAGTTCAAGGACTATCTGGACCAGAAGATCCAGGCGGCCGCCGATGACCTGGCCACCTTCAAGAAGCTGGGGGATGAGCATTTCGCCTCGGTGGCCCGGATGTGGGCCGGCCACTACGGGGAACTGAGGCGAGCCTTCAGCGAGGATTTTGGCGAGGACCTGCTCGGGGCCTTTAAGCGCTTGATGGACGCCGGGGTCCTGGAAATCATCACCTCCGCCGCCACCCACGGCTATCTGCCCCTGTTGGGCCGGGACACCGCGGTCCAGGCCCAGGTAAAGCAAGGGGTGGCCACCTACCGGCGTCACTTCGGCCGGGACCCCCAGGGGTTCTGGCTCCCGGAGTGCGCCTACCGGCCGCGCTATCCCTGGACCCCGCCGGTGAAAGACCTGCCCGGGGCGCCGGTGCTGCGCAAAGGGGTGGAGGAGTTCCTGTCGGAGAACGGGCTTAAGTATTTCTTTATCGATTCCCACCTGCTGAAGGGCGGAAAAGCCATCGGGGTCTACAAAGACCGGTTCGATGCCCTGGAGCGTCTGTGGGAACGGTTTGCCGCCCAGTACCAGGAACGGCCGGAGGAGGAGGATAAGTCCCCTTACCTGGCGTACATGGTGACCTCGGCCCCGGAGACCAAGCGCCCGGTGGCCGCCTTCACCCGTGACCCCAAGACCGGCCTCCAGGTGTGGAGCGGGGAGTGGGGGTATCCCGGCGATGGCAACTATCTGGATTTTCACAAGAAGCGCTTTCCCGGCGGCCTGCGCTACTGGCAGGTGACCAGCGCCCAGGCCGATCTGGCTGATAAGCAGCCCTACCATCCCGAGTGGGTGGCGGCCCGGATCAATGACCAGGCGGACCATTTTGTCGCCTTGGTGTCGGGGATCCTGGCGGAGTTCAAGGCCAAGGAAGGCCGGCCCGGCATGGTGGTGGCGCCCTATGATACCGAACTCATCGGCCACTGGTGGTTCGAGGGTCCCGAGTGGCTCTATCAGGTGCTCAAACGGTTCCAGGACCACACCCAGGTGAGCCTGAGCCCCGGGGGCGAAATCCTGGAGGATAGTGCTCCCCGGTCGGTCATTTCCCTGCCGGAAGGTTCATGGGGGGAAGGGGGCTATCACTGGATCTGGCTCAATGAGATGAACGACTGGACCTGGCGCCACGTCTATGCCGCCGAAGATGCCATGGAGGAGATGGCCCGGCTCTGGGCCGGCGATCCCGACCCGCAATTACAAGACCTGTTAAAGCAGTGCGGCCGGTCCTTGTTCCTGCTGGAGTCCTCGGACTGGCAGTTTTTGATCAGCACCTTCAGCGCCCGGGATTACGCCGAACTCCGGTTGACCACGCACAATGACGATTTTCGCCGCCTGGCGGCCATGACCCGGCGCTATGCCGAGGCGCGCCAACTGCCTTCGGAAGACTGGAATTTCCTGCACCTCTGCCGGGAACGGGACGACGTCTTCCCGGATATCGATCCCCATTGGTGGGCGGGGGTCCAATATCCGCCGGTGGAGACCGGTTGACCCTCAGTAAAGTGGTCCATAAATACAGTAACGTATTTCTTCTTTCGCAAAGATACTTCCCCCTCACCCTGACCCTCTCCCCCATTGGGGGAGAGGGGAAAAATGGGACCGGTTTAAGGCTCTGGCAGCATCAAAACCCGGCGCCTTAACTTGCCTCCTCTCCACCCGCTTCGGGGGGAGAGGGTTGGGGTGAGGGGGGCGATGTATGACGCGAGCCTATTTATGCAATCCTGTACTCAGGCAACTGTGGGGCTTTTGCCACAATCGCCGAAAAATTGTGTCTTTTTTACCACACCCGAGGCCAGGTCAAAAACCCGGTTTGGCTTCATAACGCCTAAAGTCCAACTATACCGGTTAGTTAACCTTTTAATGGCCAACGGCGTCTGACCGTGAAATCCTGGTACAGGCCTTGCACCCTATCCTGACGAGGAGAGACCGATAAAAATGTGGCAACAGACTCTGGCGCAGCCGTTGACTTTTTCGGGTATCGGCCTTCATTCGGGCCGGCCGGTGAAGGTCACGATTTATCCGGCTGTCGCCAACCACGGCTTGCGGTTCGTGCGGGCGGACCTGCCAGGCCAGCCGGAGATCCCGGCTCATTACAGCAAGGTGGTGGACACCCTCCGGGCCACTACGCTGGGTGAGGGGAGGGCAACGCTCTCCACAGTGGAGCACCTGCTGGCCGCCCTGTTGGGCGCCGGGGTGGACAATGCCCGCATTGCGGTGGAGGGGCCGGAAGTCCCCATCATGGATGGGAGCGCCGGCCCCTTTGCCGTGCTTCTGGCCGCAACCGGGTTCAAGACGCTGCCCTGGCTCCGGGCCTACCTCCGGGTGCACCGGCCGGTGGAACTGCGCGAGGGGGACCAGTGGATGCGGGTCGTCCCCGGCGAACCCCGAATCACCTATACCATCGATTTCAGCCACCCGCTCATCAAGCGGCAGCGTTTCACCGTGCCCCTGGTCTCCGAGGCCTTTGCCCGGGAGATCGCTTCGGCCCGCACCTTCGGCTTCCTGAAGGAAGTGCAGTATCTCCAGACCAACGGCCTGGCCCTGGGGGGCTCTCTCGACAATGCCGTGGTTATGGATGATTACGAGGTTTTGAACCCCGGGGGCTTCCGCTTCCCGGATGAGTGCGTGCGCCACAAGATTTTGGACATGGTGGGGGACCTGGCCCTGCTGGGCCTGCCCCTGTACGGCCGCCTGGAAGTGAGCCGGGGCAGCCACGAATTTCATCTGCGGTTTTTGCAGCACCTGATGGCGCAAGAGGCGGCCTGGCGGGTCTGGATGCCGGCGCCCCCCACCCGACAGCAGCAATCCGCCTGGTTTCAACCCACCCTGTGGGAGGGGGCGCCAGCCTAAAAATTTACGACGTGTGGTTATGGGGGGGTGGGCAGGCCACGGGGCCTGCCCTTTTTTATTGAAAGAGCTTTCAGCGGTCAGCTTTCAGCTTTCAGCAAAAAAAAGGTGCGGCGGTTTGGTTTCGATTGGCTGTCATTCTGTCCAGCTTTCGAGCCCTCGGATGGACCGTATCTCCAGGCGTGGCGCGGGATTTTTTTTTGAATATGGGCAAAAGGCGGGATTTTGTCCAGTTTTTATTGTAAGGTAACATGTAAGCATTAATTATCAGGAAAACGTCTTGATATTTAGGCTCTAAATATTTCGTTCATAACGACTAAAATCTCGGGCAATGAGCCTTCATTACATTCGATAATGTTATAAAGTGCTTTGACATCTTCCGGAGTTTGTACGAGCGAGCAAAACGATTGGGCTTTAGAAGGTTTGTCTGCGCCGCTGACCGCACTGGGATAGTACTGCTCTATAGCGCCTTTTTCCCAAACAAACACTCCATAGGCACGAAGTTCAGATAAAAGCTTTCTCTTTTTTATTACGATGTTTTCTCGCGAAGCATCCATGAGGACTTCAAGCCGAGGCTTACTCCGTTCAAAAACAAAAAGTTCATCCAGTGCCAGTGTCTGCTCTGCCACATTATTGGCTTTACGTGCCGCAACAATTCGGTCGTAAATAATCTTTGCTCTTTCGCGCTGCAACTCTTCCTTGAGGAGACGTGGAGATGGGTCTTCTAATTTGTTCTCAGTATCAATTATAGCATCGATATCCTTGATAAGGTCGTCACGCAGTTGCTTTATATGGCCAGCCGGACAAACCTTATCGAAATCTTCGAGAAGAACATCTATGTCTGTAACAATAGCAATGTCCACCCCAAAGCAATTAAAAAAATCTTTGTATCGCTTAAAACTTCCCTTACCGAAAATCTTAACCAAATCTGTGGACGTGGATTTGAAATCCCATCGAGGGTCAAGGAGAGCCGCTATATGGGGAAGAACAATTAGCTCGCTGTCTCCTTCAACAAGAACAATCTTACTGGAGAAGAACGCCATATTGCTGCTTTCAAAGGAGATGATCTGAAACTTGTCCCGTTCGGAAATGTCGGTCAAATCAATTGGGCAACACTCGCCGATAGGTTTAGGAAGCTCAGGCTTGCGCCGTTTACAAACCTTGATGAATGTTGTAGTTTCATCAGCCGAAAAAAACAGTGGCGAATGAGTTGTGACAACAACCTGGTGTTTCTTAGCGATAAGTGACAATGCATTGAAAAGGATGTTTTGCGCTCGGGGATGGAGATAAAGTTCCGGTTCTTCAAATAAAAATAGGAATCTTTCCTTGGTTGGTTTTTCGGTTTCAGCTTCCTTGCGCCACGCTATATCCTGCGAGAGTTGGACATAGCTGCGTAAAATACTGAATGTTATTGCTCTTTTAAAGCCATCACCTTTATGGTCCACGGGGCCTCGAACCCCATCATCGGCGACAATTGTCGCGTTGGATAGAACTGTCTTTATCTCGGGCGGAGGAATCTCAAGTTCGATCAGGACGTTCCTGAACGTTTCTTGAAGGTTTTGCTGGATCGTAGCCTCTATTTCCTTTACGCGATCCATCCTGCCATCAATAACTGTGCCATCCTGCTTTTTCACACGGTTTAATTTGCCCCGCAGATTCTCAAACGTTTCAGACGCCTCTTTTAAATCCCCCTCAATTACATCCAGTAGAATGCTCAGTAATTTCCCAAAGGATGCACTCTCCTTAGTCTTTAAGTCGTCGGAAAGGTCTTTGACAGCTGGAATATATACCGGTTCTGGAAGTATAGATCGAATGCTGTTGTCAATACCGGTCGGCAGGGGAATATCGGCAAGCATCATTTGTTCTGGGGGCAATCCAACAACGTACCTCTGGATAATTTCTTTTCCAGCTTTCTGAGTTGTTGCGGCCGCTGCTTCCCCTGGCGTTGTGGTCTCAGGATAAAGGGTAAGAAGAAAGTCCTTAATCTCGCTCCCCTTTTTTCCCTTAAAAATTGCATCCAGCTGATCGTCACCGTATTTAGGATCGCGCGGAACCGACGTGACCACTCTTAATTTAGAACTTCCGTCTGTTGAATAACGACGGGCGAGCACAAGAGACTCATCCTTTACAAACGGCGCTATCTTTGTGCGATGCTCCTCCGTGAGTTTTGCCAAGGCATTTTCGTTAACACCACTAAGCTGGACAGTGATAAGGATGTCCTTTCCCGGGTCATAGAACTCGGCCTTGGTGAGCCTCGGGCCATTAGTGAACAGGAGAAGAGACTGAAGAAGCGACGATTTGCCCGCATTATTCTCACCGATAGCGCAAACGAAGTCAGACAGCTTGCATTGCGTTTCTCGCAAGCCTTTGTAATTGTCCACTGTTATGTGCGTCAGTTTCATAGCTTCTCCCGGCTGATAAATGCCTGTGATCTACGAATGATGACAGCCGCCACACGGTGGTCTCTATTTTTTATTAAATTGTATTTATTAAAAAAATAGCACGAATTGTCCAATTCTACAAAGAAATTTAAAGCGAGCATTGCCCATGCTCCGCCAAAACACAGGCGAGAGGCCTGGGTCACGGATGCTGGAATTTCAGAACAAGGGTCTTTGTTTGTAATCAAGGCTCTTCCACCGCTTCTCCCACCAGCACTTCCCCTTGGCGCGCCAGTAGCCGAACTTTAACCAGGCGGTTATGCAGCCCGGGCGGGCCGGGGAAGGTTACCCGCAGGTAGTGGCCGCTCAGGCCCTGGAGCCAGCCCTCCGTCTCTGCCGGGCCTTCCACCAGAACTTCCCGGACCTGGCCCAGTTGGGCCTCCAGGAACTTTTCCTTCTGGGCCTGGCCTAACTCCCGCATGATCCGGGCCCGCGCTTGCACAACGTTACCCGCCAAGGGAGGTAAATCGGCCGCGGGGGTGCCGGGCCGGGGCTAATAGGGGAAGACGTGGTAGCACGTAGGGCGGGAAAGCGAAGCGCATCTCGCCTTTGACAATAAAACCTGGGACAGCAGAAAGCTCAGGTTTTTTTCCCTTTTCGCCTTTTTCCCTTTTACCCTTTTCGCCCTGATTTAAAACCCTTTTCGCCCTACTTTAATCCCATCCATAAAAATATCCCGGTTGATTCAACACCTCGGCGCCCTCGGGGTGGAGCAGCACCATGTCCTCCAGGCGGACGCCGCCCCAGCCGGTGAGGTAGATGCCCGGTTCCACGGTGAGGACGCACCCCGCCGGGAGCAGGCCCCGCCTGGCCTCGGACGGGCTCAGGTTGGGGGTCTCATGCACCGCCAGCCCCACCCCGTGTCCCAGGGAATGGCCAAAAGCTTCGGCGTAACCCGCGGCGGCGATCACCTCCCGGGCCAAAGCATCCCCCACCAGGCTGTCCATGCCGGCCTTGAGTCCGGCCTCGGCCACGGCCTGGGCCTGGCGGACCAGGGAATAGATCTTCCGGAAGTGCTCATCGGCCGGCCCCAGGATAAAGGTGCGGGTCATATCACTGCAGTAGCCGTCGATTTTGGCCCCCATGTCGATGATGATGGGCTCGCCATTCTTGAGGGCATAGTCCCCGGGGTGGTGATGGGGCCGGGCGCTGTTGGGTCCGGCCGCCACGATGGGAGGAAAGGCCATGTCCTCGGCCCCGCCTTCCCGGAGGCGCTTTTCGATCTCCCAGGCCACCTGGCGCTCGGTCTGGCCCGGGGCCAGTTCTGCGGCCACCTGGCGCATCACAGTCTCGGTCAGAGTCAAGGCCCGGCGCATGACGGCCAGCTCATTCCCGGTCTTGATCTGGCGTAGGCCCTCCACCAGCCCTTCCAGGGGCTGCCAGGCCACCTCGAGTCCGGCGCCGGCCACAACCTGGGTCAGGCGTTGGTACTGCCGGTAGCTAAGGTGCACCGCCTCAAAACCCAGGCGGCGTATCTGAAGCTCTTTGAGGTGCTCCCCCAGGGTATCCGCCAGGTCCACCTTGTGGATGCACACCTCGCACTCCTGGGCTTCCTGCCGGGCCCACTCCTGGTAGCGAAAGTCAGTGAGGAGCAAAGCCGCCTCAGCGGTAATCAGGACCATGCCCCAAGCAGGGTCAGAGGCGGTAAAGCCGCTCAGATAGCGGCGGTTTTCGGGGCCGGATACGAGCAGGGCGTCAATCTCATGGGCGGGCAGCAGTTCCCGGAGGGCCGCCAGACGAAGGCTTACGGAATTAGGCATCATAGATAATGATTCTGAGAGATGCGGGCCCGGAAATCAAGGAGAAAACCGCGCCGGGGCCCCGCCGGCAGTCGCGTCGAGGCCGGGAGACCTTGGTAGCCGCAGGCTTTAGCCTGCGCCGGCACAGGCGAGACGCCTGTGCCAGCAAGAAAAGGCCAACCCCGCAGTATGGTCATTTGAATGCTCTACCCTTGACAGCACATGGTTCACAACTGCCTGGAAAGCGAGAGTCTTCGTTGCGCTCAGCATGACCAACCATGGGGTTGGCAGGTTTTTCAAGAGAATCATAGAGAACCGCGGGTGACCGACCGCGGCGCCCAAAAGTTCCCGCCGCTCTTGCCGCCCCGGACCTGGCTCCTTTTTCTCGAATGGCATTGATAATTGAGATGAATCTGGTAATATTATATTTTTAATAAACGATTTGGCGGTATCCGGTCCCGGGTAATGACATCGCCGGGCAAAATAATCTCCCCGCCCCATTGGATCGACAACGTGCTCAAGCTGGTAGCCTTTGATTGCGACGGAGTCCTGTTCGATTCCCAACAGGCCAACATCGCCTTCTACAACGCCATCCTGGCCCACTTCGACCGGCCCCCTCTGGACCCCGAGGCCGTGGACTACATTCACAGCCACACCGTGTGGGAATCGCTGCACCACATTTTTAGCGGTTACCCTGACCTGGCGGCCGTCTTTACCTTTGCCCGCAGTTTCGATTACGGCCCCTTTATCTCCATGATGGTAGAAGAACCGTTTTTGCGGGAGTTTTTCCGGTTCCTGCGCCCCGGTTGCTACCTGGCCCTGGCCACCAACCGCACCACCACCACCCAGGCGGTCCTTACCCACCACGGGTTGGCGAACAATTTCGACCTGGTGGTGAGCGCCCAGGATGTCAGCTACCCCAAACCGCATCCGGAAGCGTTTGTGCGCATCCTGGAGCACTTTTGCCTGTCTCCCCAGGAAGCGATTTATATCGGCGATTCCCGGGTCGATGAACAATTCGCCGCCAATGCCGGCGTGCCTTTCGTGGCCTACCGCAACCCCGGGTTGACCGCGGAGTATCACCTGGATTCGTTTGCCGCCGGACCTGACCTGATTCGGGGTCTGGTCCGCGACCAAGCCTTTGAGCCAAGGAGGAAGTCATGAAACAATATCAATGTCAGGTCTGTGGTTACATCTATGACCCGGCCCAGGGTGATCCGGACAATCATGTTCCACCGAACACCCCTTTTGACAAACTGCCCCCGGAATGGGTCTGTCCCATCTGCGGCGCCTCCCAAGACCAATTCCAGCCGGTGGATTAGGGCCGTTGCCACGGGGCGGGCGGTCCAGCGCCGCCGGCCCCACGAAAAGACTCAACTATGCTATCCATGACCCCCAAATACCCTGCGGCGCGACCCGGTTCCCAGAAGAAGCCGTTCTGGCGGGAATACGGCGAAGCCTTGTTTATCGCCCTGATTATGGCCCTGGTGATCCGGGCCTTTTTGGTGCAGGCCTTCTCCATCCCCTCCGGCTCCATGCAGCCGACCTTACTCATCGGCGATTATCTCCTGGTGAACAAGTTTACCTACGGCATCCGCAACCCGTTGACCAACAAGGTGTGGATTCCCATCAGCAAGCCCCAGCGCGGGGACGTGGTCGTCTTCATTTTTCCCCAAGACCCCTCCAAGGACTACATCAAGCGGGTGGTGGGCCTGCCAGGCGACCGCATCCAGATCATCAACAAAAAAGTCATGATCAACGGCAAGGCGTTTAAGACCCCCGAGGCGGTCTATGACGATCCCATGGTGATTCCGGCCCCGCAAGGCCCCACCGAATCGGCCCGGGACAATATGGGTCCGGTGGAGGTTCCGGCCAACTCTTACTTCGTCATGGGGGACAACCGGGACCACAGTTACGACAGCCGGTTTTGGGGCTTTGTGCCCCTGGATGCCTTCCGGGGCAAGGCGTTCATCATTTATTTTTCCTGGCAGGGAGCTTCCGGCCAGCCCTTCTTTCAGGCCCTGGCCGGGGGGGCGAAAGGGCTCATTTCTCATCTTTCCTGGAACAGCAATGACTTCAAGGTGCGCTGGGGCCGCATCGGCAAGATTATTCATTAAATAGGGTTTCCGGTTTTCAGTTTCCGGTTTTCGGTAGATGAGCAGAATAGAGCCTCGCAGCCAACGCTCGCAACTATTCTTTGAGGCCCCGGCTCAGGTTTCTCAGACCGTGAGCCAGGCTGTGTTTATTATGAACCAATCAAACTATGATATGCCCTCATAAGACTAAGACCTTCAGCCGAAAACCGAAAACCGAAAACCGAAAACTCCTCCGCACCCTGGGGCTCATAATCTTGGTGACCCTGGCCGGCTGCGGCCGCGAACCCCTACCCAAAAGTTCAATCGTCGTCTTTGGGTCCCCGGATTCGCCCCGGCTGCGCCAAGCGGTGGCCGGATTGCAGGCCACATTGGGCCCCGGCCCCGTGGAAATGGTTTTGGTCCCGGAGTTCGGATCCGAAGGGCAGGAAACTTTGCGGCGCGTGCGGAAAACCCGGCCCCGGTTCCTGGTGGTCCTGGGCACCCCGGCGCTCCTGCTGGCGGCTCCGGTGGAAAAAAAGGTTCCGGTGGTCTTCGGCTTGGTGGCCAACCCCTATTTTACCGGGGCGGCCTATGACCCGGCCCATCCCGAGGACCACCAGGAGAACGTCACCGGCATTGCGTCCCCGGCGCCCCTGAGCGCCGCCTTGCAGCACGGCGTCAGTCTTTTGGGGAAGGGCTCCTGGGGTCTGCTCTATGATCCCACCGACGGCGTGGCCGCGGACCTGGCCCGGCGCTTCGAGTCCGAGGCGGGCCGCCTGGGGTTGCAAGCCTTGACCGAAACCAGCGCCGCGGCCGCCACCGACACCGGCGGCCTGGCGCGACTGATCAAGCGGGAGGCCAAGGTGATCTACCTGCCCCCGGCGCCCAGCACCGCCCGCTACGCCCCCCTGGTGCTGGAGGCGGGCCGCCAAATGAAAGTGCGGGTAGTGAGCAGCCTCCCCGAAGGTGATCGTAAAGGGGCGGTCTTGTGGGTGGCCCTGGATTACCATAAACTGGGGGAGGATATCGGAGACCTGGCCCGGCGGATCCTGGCAGGCGAGAAGCCCAAGGCCATCCCCATTACGGAAAATATCCCGCTCAAGGTGGAAGTGGACGAAACCCTGGCCCGGAAATGGAGCGGATATCCGCCGGTTAAGTAAAAGGGGGAAAAGGGGAAAAGGGATAAAAACTCCGATTTTTTTAGCCTTTTCCTTTTCGCCTTTTAACCTTTTCCCCTTTTCACCCGATTCAGGCAATGGACATTTTATAAATGAACCTAAGCGAACACGGCAGGAGGAATATATGACCGCATCCCCAAATTTCGATCCGGCCGCCTGGCAGCCTGAGATCACCTTGAAGCGCTTTACCCTGGCCAACGGCCTGACGCTGTTCGTGCTGCCGGATCACCGTTTGCCCATCGTCTCCCTGCAAATTCACTACAAGGTGGGCTCCCGCCATGAACTGCCGGGTATCACCGGCATTTCGCATCTCTTCGAGCATCTGATGTTCCGGGGCACCGAGACCCTGGGGCCTGAGGAGTTCTCCCGCATCCTCCAGGCCAAGGGCGGGGAGATCAACGCCTTCACCACCCGGGACAACACCTCCTATTTTGAAAATCTGCCGGCGGAACACCTGGAACTGGGTCTTAGGCTTGAAGCCGACCGCCTGATTAACCTGAAGCTGGACGACGACACCTTTCAGCCGGAACTCCAGGTGGTCATCAGCGAACGCAAATTGCGTTCCGTGGACAGTCCCTTCGGGCTGGTGGAAGAGCAGTTGTTCGCCACCGCCTACACCCAGCACCCATACGGTTGGCCGGTGGTGGGCTGGGACCAGGATCTGCACCGCATGACCCTGGAAGATTGCCTGTCCTACCGCCGCAGCCACTACCACCCCGGCAAGATCACCGTGGTCATTGCCGGAGACGTGGAACCCGAGCGCGCCCGGGACCTGGTGGACCAGTATTTCGGCCGGATTCCCGCCCCGGCCGCGGCCCCTGAGCCCAAAATCGCCGAGCCGCCCCAGCGGGGCGAGCGCCGGGCCGTCTTGAAGAAGGTCTCCCAGGTGGAGGCCCTGTTCGCCGGGTTTCATGTCGTGGGGCTGGACCACCCCGATCTCTACCCCTTGAACCTGCTGGCGGTCATCCTCTCCGGCGGCAAGGCCTCCCGGTTTCACCAGGATTTTGTCCGCCAGGGCAAGGCCATCGCCCTGGACGTGGAACTGGCCCCCCTGCCCTTCTCGGCCCAGGACCCGGACCTCCTGATGATCGCCGCGGTGGCGGCCCCGGGCCAATCCCTGCCGGAGCTGGAGCAAGAACTGTGGGCCGCGATAGACCAGCTGACCCAGGAGGGCGTGACCCCGGCGGAACTGGCCCGGGCCAAAAAACTGCTGCGCTCCCAGGCGGTGCGCTCGTTAGCCCATAATTTCTTCCGTGGCCTGTTAGTGGGCCTGTTTCATCTCAAGACCGGGGACGCCCAGCTGGCCAACCGGATTCTCAGCTCCCTGGAGGCAGTCACCGCCGACGACATTCTCCGGGTGGCCCGGACCTACCTCCGGGAAGACAACCGCACCGTGGTGGTGCTGAAGCCGGTCACCCCGGAGGAGAGCCAGGCTTTGGGGACGTTGCAGTGAGCTGTGAGCAGTTTCCGGTTAGCGGTTAGCGGTTAGCAGAAAATGCCTGTAATTACCAGATGTTATTATTTTGGGGCGGTTATTGCTCACCACAGATAGCCGGTTATTTTGAAGCTGAGGAGAAATTTATGAAACTTTTTGATTGGCGCCCAGGATTGTCAGGTCTTATTTGTCTCCCCCAAGAGGGCAGTTTACCGGGGCAAAAACCGCGGCTTTACTTCATTGCAGTTGCTCATGAGCCCTTGGCTCACCCGTAAATTATGAAAAGTACGTGGCCAAATGGCGGCGGCCACAGGCCGCCCTATAACCTTGAACTTTGAACCTTGAACTTTGAACTTTTTGGAACAGAAATAGATGAAAAAGGACTCTATAGAGTGAGAGAGGACCTTATGAGGTGGTGGGAGGCATATTATAATCAATTCCCAAAACTTGCTGAAAAAGAAGGGAAAAAACCATTTAAAACACCCGAAGGTGAAAATTATAAGAGATTGCTCAACCATGGATATTTAAGGCCAAGGGCCGAATAACTAACTGCTAATTGCTAACTGCTAATTGCTATTTGCTAAAGGACACCGATATGGCATTCAATCTTCCTGAAATCCACCAGGCCACCCTGCCCGGCGGCATGAGACTTTTAGGCGTCGAGTACGACCGGGTACCCTGGATCAGTCTTACCTTCATGGCCAAGCGGGGCGCCGAAACCGATCCCCCGGACAAACCCGGCGTGGCCGATTGGGCCGCGGAGCTGCTCACCCTGGGCACCGCCCGGCGCACCCAGTTGCAGTTGGCGGAGGACATCGAATTCCGGGGTGCGGCGCTCAACGCCCGGGGCGGCTGGGACGCCACCCTGGTGAACCTGGAAGGGCTGAGCGAGGATTTTGCGGAGCTGATGGCCACCATGGCTGAGGTGGTCCAGACCCCCGGGTTTCCCGAAGACGAGTTCGCACTGCTCACCGAGCGCCGCCGGGCCGAACTGGTGCACCAGCAGGACGATCCCCGGGAAATGGCCAATATCCGTTACCTGCGCCTGTTTTTCGGTGATTCGCCTTACGGCCACGCGGTGCCCGGAGAACTTTCCCGCCTGGACAACATCGGGCTGGCGGATCTGAAGGAATTTTACCGCCGGGAGTTCACCCCGGCCACCGGCACCCTGGTGGTGGTGGGCATGGAGGCCTTTGCCCGGGTGAAGGAAGAGGCGGCCCGGCTCTGGGGCAGTTGGACCGGGGGTGGCCCGGCCAGCCCGCCTTATGTTGCGGCGCCCGCAGGTCTCTGCGCCCCAGGGATCTATCTCCTGGACCGGCCCGACCTGACCCAGAGCGAAATCCGGGTCGGGCACCTGGGAATGCCCCGGGCGCACCCCGATTACTTCCCCCTGAAGCTGGTGAACTACATCCTGGGCGAAGGCGGCTTTTCCTCCCGTCTCATGGCCCGCATCCGCTCGGACCTGGGATTCACCTACGGCATCCGCAGCAGTTTCTCCAGCCGCCGGGCCCCGGGTCCCTTCATAGTCTCCACCTTCACCCCGGCGGCGAACACCGCCCAGGTGGTGGACGAGATCAGGGCGGTGATCACCGAAGTCCACCAGAACGGGGTGACGGAACAGGAACTGGCGGAGGCCCAGAGCTACTACGTGGGCCACTTCCCTCTGGGGCTGGAGACCTCCCGGGGGATCGCCCGGCAGGTGATGTCCATCGACCTCTATGACCTGGGGACGGATTTCCTCAAGCGCTATTGTGACCAAATCCGCGGCGTCACCCTGAAAACCGCGGCCAGTGCGGCTCAGGACCACTTGCAGCCCGGCAACCTGGTGACTCTGGTTATGGGGCCGGCCGCGGTCTGCGCTGAGTCTTTGCGGAATCTCGGGCCGGTGAAAATTCTTGACGAACTTTAGGTTCCCGATTTTTTAGTTGACAAATGCCTCTCGATATTATGAGATAGATATGATTTTGTGAAAAAAAGGATAAGCCCATAGGGGACCAATTAACCGAGGGAGGAAAGTTTTCATGCATAAAACTCCATTGTTGGATCAACTGGAGTCCGGTCCGTGGCCTAGCTTCGTAAAAGATTTGAAGCGGGTCGCCGGCCGGAAAAAATCAGCGGCGGATTTGCTGGGCGTTTTAGAGCGTTCGTACAAAGACAAGATCACCCACTGGAAGCATGGCGGCATCGTGGGCGTCCTGGGTTACGGCTCCGGCATCATCGGCCGTTACACCGACCTGCCGGATGAGTTCCCCGGGGTCGAGCATTTCCACACGGTCCGGGTCAACAACCCTTCCGCCTGGTTCTATACCACCGATGCCCTTCGGGAACTGTGCGACATTTGGGACCGGCATGGCAGCAGCGTGCTGAACGTGCACGGCTCCACTGGCGACATGATCTTCCTGGGCACCACCACCGATGAACTGGAACCCACCTTTGCCGAACTGACGGCCAAAGGCTGGGACTTGGGCGGCTCCGGGTCTGCCATGCGGACCCCGTCCTGCTGCGTGGGCCAGGCCCGCTGCGAATGGGCCTGTTATGACACCATGAACCTGTGCTATGAATCCACCCAGAATTTCCAGTTCGAGATGCACCGCCCGTCTTTCCCTTATAAATTCAAGATCAAATGCTCCGGCTGCCCCAACGACTGCGTAGCCGCGGTGGCCCGGGCCGACATGAGCGTTATCGGCGTCTGGAAGGATGACATTCGCATCGACCAGGCCGCGGTGAAAGCCTATGCCGGCGGCGAAATCAAGCCCGCAGGCGGCGGCACCGTTTATGCCAAGCTGGACATCAAGGCCGACGTCACCGATCTCTGCCCCACCGGGTGCATGAGCTATGACGGCAGCAAGCTGACCATCGACAACGCCAACTGCAACCACTGCATGCACTGCATCAACCTGATGCCCCAGGCCCTGCGGCCCGGCACCGAAGGCGGCGCCACCCTGCTCCTGGGATCGCACGCCCCCATCCTGGAAGGGGCCCAGATGAGCTGGGTTATCGTACCCTTCATGAAGATGGAATCTCCCTATGATGAATTCATGGAGCTGGTAGGCAATATCCATGAATGGTGGTCGGAAAACGGCAAAAACCGGGAGCGCGTGGGTGAATTGATGTTGCGTCTGGGGATGCGGAATTTCTTCCAGGGCGTGGGTCTGGAGCCGCCGCCGCAAACCATCAGGACCCCCCGGGCCAACCCCTTCTTCTTCTGGCACGCCGAAGACTTCGAGGCCGAGGCCGCGGGACGCAAATACATCAAATAATGAGGCAACCTTCTCATTAAAGCATACTTGCCTGGCCTAGTGCCGAATCATAAGGAGGAATGAGGAAAATGGCTGAACGTATAACTGATATTGGCCCCCCAAAATATGACAAGTTCTTGCCGCCCGTCATTAAAGACAACTACGGCAAGTGGAAATACCATGAAATTCTGGAACCCGGCGTGCTGGTGCATGTGTCCGAATCCGGCGCCAAAATCTTTTCCGTCCGGGGCGGCTCCGGCCGCCTGGTGACCACCGACTTCATCAAAGACGTGTGCGGCATTGCCGACCAGTTCTGCGATGGCTTCCTGCGCTTCACCTCCCGGAACAACATCGAGTTCCTGCTCACCGACCAGGGCAAGATCGCCGGCCTGAAGGACGCCTGTGCAAAGATGGGCATCCCCGTCGGCGGCACCGGCCACTCGGTGACCAGCATCGTCCACACCCAGGGCTGGGTCCATTGCCACACCCCGGCCATCGACGCCTCGGGTATCGTCAAGGCCGTCATGGACGACCTGTTCGAGTACTTCGGCTCCCACAAGCTGCCGGCCCAGGTTCGGATCGCCCTGGCCTGCTGCCTCAACATGTGCGGCGCGGTGCACTGCTCCGACATCGCCATCCTGGGGATCCACCGCACGCCTCCCAAAGTGAACCACGAGAGGCTGCGCCACCTGTGCGAAATACCCACCACCATCGCCTCCTGTCCCACCGGCGCCATCCGGCCCCATCCGGACAAGAGCATCAAGAGCGTGGTGATCAACGACGAACGCTGTATGTACTGCGGCAACTGTTACACCATGTGCCCGGCCCTGCCGGTGTTTGACTCCGTGAAAGGCGGTGTGGCCCTCTTGGTAGGCGGGAAAGTATCCAATGCCAAGAGCCCGCCCATGTTCTCCAAGCTGGCGGTGCCATATCTGCCCAACAACCCGCCCCGCTGGCCGGAAGTGGTCCAGGCCGTCCGCAAGATCCTCATCAAGTACGCCGAAGGCGCCAACAAGTTCGAGCGCGTGGGCGAGTGGGTCACCCGGATCGGGTGGGAGAAGTTCTTTGAAGTATGCGAAATTCCCTTCACCTTCCAGCACATTGACGACTACCGGTGGGCGTATGACACCTACCGGACGTCGATGCATTTTAAATTCTAAAGCAGGTGGGATAAATGGCACTATCCAAAGCAGAGTTGGTGGAATACATCTTCGCAATGGTTGAAAAAGCCCAGGGCAAAAAGCAGCTCAAGGCCATGGACATTCAAAAAGCCGTGCTCAAAGAGCATCCTGATCAGCCCAAGAACGATATCAAGTTCGGGATCAAGGATCTCATTGACGGCGGCCGCTGCGTCTACACCTACTTCGGCGGGAGCTTCATCGAAATTCCCCACGAAGAAGGGGCTGCCAAGCACTAATGCCTCGGCCCTGTCCCCGGTTGTTGCTGTCAGCTCTTCGGGGCGGGGCCGGCAAGACCACCTTGACGTTGGGGCTTCTGGCCGCCTGGCGGGACCAGGGGCGTCGAGTCGTGCCCTTTAAAAAAGGGCCCGACTATATCGACCCGGCCTGGCACTGCCTGGCGGCGGGATGCCCCAGCCATAATCTGGACCCCTTCCTCATGGAGGGGGACCAGATTCTGGCTTCCGTAGCCCGTCATGCCGCCCAAGCGGATGCCATCCTGATCGAAGGCAACCGGGGGCTCTACGACGGTCTCGACGTCCAGGGCACCTCTAGCACCGCGGAGTTGGCCAAGTTCCTGGCCACCCCGGTGGTGTTGGTGGTGGATTGTTCCATGCGGACCCGCACCACCGCCGCCGTGGTGCTGGGCTGCCAGCACTTCGACCCCCTGGTGCCCATCCGGGGCGTCATCCTCAACCAGATCGCCCGTCCCCGCCACGAAGCCATCATCCGCCAGGCCATCGAAACCTACTGCGGCATTCCGGTGCTGGGGGCCATCCCCCGCCTCAAGTGTGACGTCTTTCCCGAACGCCACATGGGGTTGGTGCCCCCCCAGGAGCACACCACCGCCATCCGGGCCGTAACCACCGCCCGGGACCTGGCCATGCGGTACCTGGACCTGGAGGGCCTCTGGCAGGTGGCCAGCCAAGCGGCGCCCCTCCCTGAAGTAATCATTCCCCAACCCTCCTTCTGCGCCGACTGCGCCCCGCCGGTCATCGGCGTCATCCGGGACTCCGCCTTCCAGTTTTATTATCCCGAAAACCTGGAGGCCTTGCGGGAAGCGGGGGCCGCGGTGATGGAACTCAGCGCCCTGGACGAGCCGGTGCTCCCGGCTCACCTGGACGCCCTCTATATCGGCGGCGGCTTCCCCGAAACCCACGCCCGGGCCTTGAGCGAGAATTTGAGCTTCCGTAATTCCGTCAAGGCTGCGGCCGAGGCCGGTTTGCCTATCTACGCCGAATGCGGCGGCCTCATGTACCTGGGAGAGCATATCCAGGTGGGGGGCGACAAGTTTCCCATGGTAGGCATTTTCCCTTACGACTTCGTCATGGGCAAAAAGCCCCAGGGCCACGGCTACACCATCCTGGAAGTGGCCGGGGACAACCCCTACTTTCCCGCCGGCGCCGTGCTCAAGGGCCATGAGTTTCACTATTCCCGGATCGTTCCCGACCCGGCCCCTGAGGTCCCCATGGCCTTCAGGGTCACCCGGGGCTCCGGTATGGCCGGGCAGCGGGAAGGCCTCCTGTTCCGGAACGTCCTGGCGACCTACACCCATCTCCACGCCCTGGGTTGCCCCCAATGGGCCAAGGCGCTGGTGCGCCGGGCTCGGGAGTATCATGGCGACCAGGATCTGGAGGAGAACCTCTCGCCCCCGAAGCACGAGACTTCCGAACCGGTGCGCCTCTAACCCGGCAACACCTTCCTTTCCCCGGTTATCCCCTATCCGGCCCATCGAGCCGGGACGTCACGCCTCTTAGCCCCAGTTCGGAAAACATCTCATTCCAAAGAGCAGTCAACCGACTATTATTTGTCATTCTGAGCCTAGCGAAGAATCTCCTTTTTTGAGCCGCCGAGATTCGCTACGAAGCTGCGCTGCGTTCAGAATGAAGGAATATACATTGTCATTTGACTGCACCTTCGTATCAAGGCTTTCTTGATGAGCAATCACGCCCGGCCCACTTGCCGGCCTGAGGCAAACATACTTATCCTGGTTTCGAAACTTCGTTTTTATGCTATATTATGAAGAATGGTGCACTATTTTAAGGAGGTAACAACTCATGGCTTGGCGGGTTGAAGTTGACGAGGACAAATGTACCGGCGATGAAGAGTGCGTTAACGTCTGTCCCGTGGGGGTCTTGGAGATGCAGAACGACAAGGCCGTCGTGGTTAACGAGGATGAATGTCTCGGGTGCGAGAGCTGTATCGAGGTCTGCCCCTCGGCGGCTATCACGGTAACGGAAACCTAAACGCCGCGGCGGCTGCAAAACTGACCAGGGGAGGCGGGACTTTGGTCCCCCTCCCCTTTTTATGTGCGCCTTGGCGTCTTGGCTAAAACATCAGTGTTCGCAGCTCATCCCCTCGGCGCAGGACATGCACTCCTTCAAGGGCTCCAGTTCCTCCGGGGTAGCCGGGCGCGCCTCGATAACCTTAATCTGGTAACGCAGATCATGGCCCGCGAGGGGGTGGTTCATATCCAGGATCACGGCCGCGGGCGTAACTTCCTTGACGGTCAAGGGGTATTCCGGCGGAAACGGCAGGTTGGCCGGGAGCACCTTCTGGCCCGGCTTGAGTTCCATGTCCAGAGGAAAGACCTTGTGGCTCCACTCCTGGACAAAGCCGGGATCGTATTCTCCGAAGGCCTCGGCCGCGGGCACCGTGAACTCCACCGCATCCTGGACCCTGAGTCCCAGGAGACGGCGCTCCAGCCCCGGCATGAGTTCGTTGCAACCGGCTATGAAGGTGAGCACCTCCGGGGCCTCCGGAGTGCCCCGGAGTTGTTCCCCGGAATCCAGCCACAGGCGGTACTCCAGAGTGACATAGTTATCTTTGGCAATGACAGACATAGTGGTTTTACCTTTAACCTCGTGATATAATCTATAAATTATAACTGAATCATAATCATTCCGTAACCCTATGGCCGCACAATGATTCGCAAGGCTAGAATACACGAAGTCCCGGAAATCCGCCGCTTCCTGACGGAATTTTCCCAGGATGGGGGCATCCTGCCCCGGACCCTGGCTGATCTCTATGGGCAGCTGCGGGATTACTACGTCTACCGGCAGGACCAAGGCCCCCTCCTGGGCATCGCCGCCTTACACATCTGCTGGGCCGGCCTGGGAGAAATCCGGTCCGTGGCCGTCGCGCCGGCCCACCAGCGGCAAGGCATCGCCTCCCGCCTGGTTAAAGCCTGCCTGGCCGAGGCCCGGGCCATCGGGTTGAGCGAAATCTTCCTCCTGACCCTGGCCCCGGACTTTTTCCAGCGCTTCGGTTTCCGGATCGTGTCCCGGGAAGACCTGCTGCCCATTGTCTGGGCCGATTGCGTCAATTGCGTCAAATTTCCCGACTGCGACGAAATTCCCATGGTGCTTAATTTGGAGTCAGGGATATAATATTAACGAAGGGATTCACCACACGCCAGTAAGGTGACAGGAATTATGTTATCTGAAGGAATCATTGAGTATACCGTGCACATTTGGCAGGAGGGCAATCAATTTATTGCCCACGCCATGCCCATGGATGTCATGAGTTCAGGTCTTACTCCGGAATCAGCCCGGAAAGCCTTGGATGAAGCCGTGAGGGTCTTTCTTCTTACCCTGGAGGATATGGGCACGACGGAGGAAGTCCTCCAGGAATGCGGCTATCAGCTGATCCAGGGAAGCTGGAAATGCCCTCCATGGGTTTCCATTGAAAGGCACTCCGCCGTGGTCGGTATCTGATACATGACCAGGATGGCGCCGGTCCATTGGAAGGTGCTGGAGAAGATATTTCTGACTAAAGGATTCATATTTGCCCGGCAAGAGGGCAGTCACCGCTCCTACGTAAAACCCGGTATTTCCAGGCCCATCGTAATTCCCACTTATGATGAAGTCCCGGTTGCCAGCATCAAAAATAATCTTAAAACCGCGGGAATTTCCAGAGAAGAATTCCTGGCGTTATTAAAGGATGCTTAATAAATATTATGCCACCATGCCAATCCTTGCCCCTGGTGGTTAATCGCTAACCAATTATGATCGACTTAATCCTAAAAAAGATATTCGGCAGCAAAAACGACCGGGAGCTGAAGCGCATGGCCCCCCTGGTGGACCGCATCACCAGCCTGGAGCCGGAATACCGGGCCTTGCCCGACGCCCAGCTCCAGGCCAAAACCGCTCTTTTCAAGGAGCGCCTGGACGCGGACGAACCCCTGGAAGACCTGTTGCCCGAGGCCTTCGCCACGGCCCGGGAGGCCTCGGCCCGGGTCTTGGGGATGCGCCCCTTCGACGTCCAGGTCATCGGCGGCATCGTGCTGCACCAGGGCAAGATCGCCGAAATGAAGACCGGTGAAGGCAAAACCCTGGTGGCCACCATGCCTGCCTACCTCAACGCCCTCACCGGCCGCGGGGTGCATATCGTCACCGTCAACGACTACCTGGCCCGCCGGGACGCCCATTGGATGGGTGGTATCTACCGGTTCCTGGGCCTCACGGTGGACACCATCGTCCACGGCCTGGACGACAACGAGCGCCGCCGGGCCTATGGTGCGGATATCACCTACGGCACCAACAACGAGTTCGGGTTCGATTATCTCCGGGATAACATGAAGTTCTCCCTGAATGATTACGTCCAGCGGGACTTCCACTATGCCATCGTCGACGAAGTGGATTCCATCCTCGTGGACGAGGCCCGGACGCCCCTGATCATTTCCGGCCCGGCCGAGGAATCCACCCAGCTCTACTACACCCTCAACCAGGTATGCAAGCAGATGAAGCCGGAGCAGGACTTCACCGTGGACGAAAAGGCCCGTTCGGTCATCATCACCGAGGATGGCGTCGCCCACGCCGAGAAGCTGGTCAACCTGCCCAATCTCTATGATCCCCGGAACATCGAGGTCCTGCACCACCTCCAGGCCGCCTTGAAGGCCCACAACCTGTTCAAGCGGGACGTGGATTATATCGTCAAGGAAGGCCAGGTCCTCATCGTGGACGAATTCACCGGCCGCCTCATGCCCGGCCGGCGCTACTCCGACGGCCTGCACCAGGCCCTGGAGGCCAAGGAAGGGGTGAAAATTGAGAACGAAAACCAGACCCTGGCCACCATCACCTTCCAGAACTTCTTCCGCATGTACGACAAACTGGCGGGCATGACCGGCACCGCCGACACCGAAGCCGAGGAATTCAAGAAGATCTACAACCTCGAAGTCATGATTATCCCCACCCACAAAAAGATGATCCGGACGGATTACCCCGACGCGATCTATCGCACCGAGGCGGAAAAGTACACCGCGGTGGTGGCGGATATCACCGATTGCTACCAGCGGGGCCAACCGGTCCTGGTGGGCACCACCTCCATTGAAAAATCGGAACACGTCAGCCGGCTCCTGAAAAAGGAAGGCATCAAACACGAAGTGCTCAATGCCAAGCAGCACGAGAAAGAGGCCCAGATCGTGGCCCACGCCGGGCAGATGGGCCGGGTGACCATCGCCACCAATATGGCCGGCCGCGGCACCGACATCGTCTTAGGCGATGGGGTGGTGGAACGGGGCGGGGTCCATATCCTGGCCACTGAACGCCACGAGTCGCGGCGCATCGACAACCAGCTTCGGGGCCGCTCCGGCCGCCAGGGCGATCCCGGCACCTCCCGGTTCTATCTCTCCCTGGAAGACGACCTCCTGCGTATCTTCGGGTCCGACCGCATCAAGGGCCTCATGGCCCGCCTGGGGATGGAGGAGGGGGAACCCATCGAGCACCGCCTGGTGTCCAATGCCATCGAGAAGGCCCAGAAGCGGGTGGAAGGTCATAACTTCGACATCCGCAAACACCTCCTGGAATACGATGACGTCATGAACAAGCAGCGGGAGGTGATCTATTCCCAACGCCGCCAGATCCTGAGCGGCGTAACCCTCGAAGAAGACCTCATGGATATGGCCGCCGAACTGGTGGAGGATATCGCCCAAGAATACACCGCCGACAAAATGCCGGAGGAATGGGACCTCAAGGCCCTGGGAGACGCCACCTACCGGCAGTTCGGCTTCCGGGTCTCTATGGAAAACCTGGACGGCGACCTGGACCATGACATTAACGACATCCTCTTCGACCTGGTGGAAAAGCGCTTCGCGGCCAAGCGCGACGAGATCGGCCCCGAACTCTTTAAGGAATTGCAGCAGATGGTCATGCTCCAGGTCGTGGACAACCACTGGAAGGATCACCTCCTGTCCATGGACCACCTCCGGGACGGCATCGGGCTTAGGGGCTACGCCCAGGTGGACCCCCTGCGGGAATATAAGCGGGAAGGCTATGAGATTTTCATGGACCTGATCCACCGCATTAAGGCGGACACGGTGGGCACCCTGTTCCACCTCCAGGTGAGACCCCACCATGAACCGCCGCCGGAGGCCCGGCCGGCCCAGCCAGCCATGGTGTTCAGCCACGGCGGCGACGGCGGCGCCCAGCCCAAAGAGCGCCAGAAGAAAAAGGTCGGCCGCAACGACCCCTGCACCTGCGGCAGCGGCAAGAAATATAAGAAGTGCTGCGGCAAGTGAACCCTCCTCCCGGCATTGACATTTCGCCTCGCCAGCACCAAATTATAGTGAAAATTTGGTTATGGAGGTGAAATATGGTTCGACATAAAATGAAGTTTGCCCTGACGTCGGTTGTGGTGGCGGTGGTTGCCGTGGTCTTTCTGATCGGCGCCGCTTCCGGTGAAAAGGGCAAAGAGCCGGTTTCCAGCTATGCGCCGGTGGTGATTAAGGAAAGCTTTGCCACCATTATGGACCGTATGAAGTCGGAGAAGCCCAAGATCATGGCCCGGCAGATGGAGTTGCTGAAAAACCGCTATGATTTGAGTGACCGGAAGGCCAAAGATGTAACCATGACCAAGGGCAAGGCCGTCCAGGAAGGGACGCGGGCGAAGCTGGCTGCCGGCCTGACCTGGGAAAAACTGGGCGCCATGAGCCCGGAAGACATCAAGGCCAAGGGCTTGTGGCCGGCGGGGTTTCTGCCGCTGCCCCATCCCAATCACCCCGAAGGGGGCATGCTCTTTCCCAAGTATCACATCGAAGAAATCAAAAAGCAGGAAGGCCGGGACCTGACCCGTTATGACCTGGACTTTGATCTTCCGGATCATTTCTTACCCGAATTTCCGCCTCCCGTCTTTCTCACCACCCGGCCCGACCTGGGGGATGTGTCCCAGGGGAAGCTCATCACCATCATGAATTACTTCGAACTCTTCAACGGGGTGCTCAATCCCAAGCAACTGGAGGGCTTGCGCCTCCTGGTCACCCCCTTCCCCCAGCAGCAGTTCAACCAGACGGATGACCGGCGTTCGGAGCTGGCCAGCCGGGGCGTGACCTGCTTTGATTGCCATGTCAACGGCCACACTAATGCGAGCACCCACCTGGTGGGAGACATCCGGCCCCAGGAATTCCGCCACCGCCTCGACACCCCGCCCCTGCGGGGAGTGAACATCCAGCGTCTCTTCGGCTCCCAGCGGGCCTTGAAATCGGTGGAGGATTTTACCGAATTCGAGCAGCGGGCCGCCTACTTTGACGGCGACCCGGTGATCGCCACCAAAAAAGGCGTGAACATCCTGGAGCGGGGCAGCCAGGTGCATTTCATGGCAGAGTTCCAGGCGCTCCTGGATTTTCCTCCGGCGCCCAAACTGAATATCTTCGGCAAGCTGGACCCCAAAAAGGCCACGGACTCGGAAAAGCGGGGCCAGGAACTGTTCTTCGGCAAGGCTGAATGCGCCCACTGCCACGCCGCCCCGTATTACACCGACAACTCCATGCACAACCTGCGCACCGAGCGCTTTTTCAAGCCCCAGATGGTCAATGGCCGCATGGCCAACCAGGACGGCCCCATCAAGACCTTCCCGCTCCGGGGCATCAAGGATTCGCCCCCCTACCTCCACGACGGCCGCCTCCTGACCCTGGAGGACACGGTGGAGTTCTTCAACCTGGTGCAGGGGCTGAACTTGAATGCCCAGGAAAAGCAAGACCTGGTGGCCTTCATGCGGGTCCTCTAATACCATTTTCACTTTGTTATGACACCAATTAAGCATATAACCTATTGAAATCACCCGTAGGGCCGGGTTTGAAACCCGCCCCTACAAACCGCAACCGGTCTTTGTAGGGGCGCACCTGTGTGTGCGCCCTCTCGGGGGGACACGCAGGTCCCCCCCTACAAGAATTGTCCATTGATCGCCAATTGGTATCAAGGTCATGGTTCTCAAGGGCACGGGGTGAGCGAAACCGGTGGCCCCGTTTTCCCTCGGAAAAATTAATGGCACAGGCATCTTGCCTGTGCCGAGTTTTTTTGTCATGCTGAGCGGAGTAAACCCTGACCAACTATACTCGTTGCCAAGAGTTTCCCCCCTTCACCCTAACCCTCTCCCCCCGTTGGGGGGAGAGGGGATAAGAGGAAAGAACTTTTGGCAAACGCTATAAATTGGAGAACCTGACATGCTCGTCCCGGGATTCAAATTCGCCGCCACCGCCGCGGCCATCAAAAAGCCCGGCGTGTTGGACCTGGCCCTGATGGTGGCGGATACCCCCGCGGCCGCGGCCGGGGTGTTTACCAAGAACCGGGTCAAGGCCGCACCGGTGGTGATCACCCAAGCCCGCCTGCGGAAAGGCTTAGCCCAAGCCATCCTGGTGAATGCCGGCAACGCCAACGCCTGCAACGGCCCCCGGGGATTGGAGACCGCCCGGGCCACCAGCCGGGCGGCCGCCAAGCTGCTCAATATCCCGGAGCTTCTGGTGCTGCCGTCGTCCACCGGGGTCATCGGGGCGCCGCTGCCCGGGGACCGGATCATCCAGGCCCTGCCCCAGTTGGTGGCCGGGCTCCACCCTGACGGGTTGGGCGAGGCCGCTCGGGCCATCATGACCACCGACACCCGGCCCAAAGCCGCGTTGGTGCAGGGGAATGTTGGCGGCAAGCAATTCACCCTGGCCGGCATCGCCAAAGGCTCGGGCATGATCCACCCGGATATGGCCACGCTGTTGGTCTTTATCTTCACCGACGCCGCGGCCACGCCCCAGGTCCTGAAAACGCTGCTGCGCCAGGCCCTGCCCACCAGCTTTAACCGGATTACGGTGGACGGCGACACCTCCACCAACGACACGATTCTCCTGCTGGCCAGTGGAAAAGCGGGAAATCCGGTCATCTCCGAGACCGGAGTCATGATGTCGGCCTTGGGGGAGGCGGTGAACCGGGTGATGTATGACCTGGCCCGCCAGGTGGTGGCCGACGGCGAAGGCGCCCGGCACGTCTACCGGATCGAGGTTACCGGCGCCGCCACCGCCGCGGAGGCCAAAAAGGCCGCCCTGACCGTGGCCCTCTCGCCCCTGGTCAAGACCGCCATGGCCGGCGAAGACGTCAACTGGGGGCGCATCATGGCCGCCCTGGGGCGCTCCGGCGCCAACTTCGACCCCGAGCGGGTGGATATCGCCTTCGGCCCTCACCCCGTGGTCCAAAATGGCCGGGGCCTGGGCCCCAAGGCCGAAGCCGCGGCCCAGCAGGTAATAAAATCCGGCCCCTTTACGGTGACCATCAACCTGAACAATGGGGCCTTTGCCGACTACTACGAGACCTGTGACTTCACCGAGGACTACATCCGTATCAACGCCGACTACCGGAGTTGAAACGAACGGTCATTTTCTCACGTCGGTGGGGCGGCCGTCCCTGGCCGCCTGCCGCCGGCGGGCACGGAGGCCCGCCCCACTAACCGGCTTTTCATATAAAGTTGCAGTCAGAACCGAGGAAATATATTTGTCATTCTGAATGAAGCGCAGCTTCGTTACGAATCTCTCGCCTTAAAATGCGAGATTCTTCGCTACGCTCAGAATGACAAATGACGTCGTTTGATTACCATTTATATTCCATTGCCATATTCATTGTGAGACGTCATGATAAATTGTTTCGATCGGACACGATGCAAGGAGGACTAATGACCGCGAAATATTCCCTGACGCTGGTGCGGCATGGGCAGAGCACCTGGAATCTGGAGAACCGCTTTACCGGCTGGACCGACGTGGGCCTGACGCCCCAGGGGGAGGCCGAAGCCGTGACCGGGGCGCAGATGCTCCGGGACCGGGGCTTCACCTATGATGTCGCCTACACCTCGGTGCTCAAGCGGGCCATCAAGACCCTCTGGATTATCATGGAGACCATGGAGTTGGAGTGGATCCCGGTGATTCGCGCCTGGCAGCTCAACGAGCGGCACTATGGCGCCTTGCAGGGGCTCAACAAGAGTGAAATGGCGGCCAAATACGGCGAAGAACAGGTGCACATCTGGCGCCGCAGTTACTCGGTGCGGCCCCCGGCCCTGGAGCCGGACGACCCTCGCCATCCCCGGTTCGACCGGCGTTATGCCAACCTGGCCCCCGGCGTCATCCCGGCCTGCGAATGCCTGGCCGACACCGTGGCCCGCATGCTGCCCTACTGGCACAGCGACATCGCCCCGGCCATTCTCTCCGGGCAGCGGGTGCTGGTGGCGGCCCACGGCAACAGCATCCGGGCCCTGGTAAAGCATCTGGACGGGCTTTCCGATGACGCCATCGTCTCGGTGAATATCCCCACGGGCATTCCCCTGGTGTACGAACTGGACGCCGATCTGAACCAGATCAGGCATTACTATTTAGGAGACGAGGCGGAGATTAAAAAGGCCATGGAGGCCGTGGCCGCCCAGGGCAAGGCCAAGTAAGACCGTTTTCAGTTTTCGGTTTTCGGTTAAAAAGATTCTTAATATCAATAAGTTGTCGAGCAGATTGGTTGCATTTGAATGCGAACTGGGGATCACTCATCCTCCACCGGGATCAGGTCCTGGCCCACCATGATGCGATCCCGGCCCCGGCCTTTGCTGCTGAACATGGCCCGGTCAGCGAGGAGCAGCAGTTTCTCCCGGTCCTGGGCGTCTTCCGGCAGGGAGGCGATGCCGTAGCTGGCCGTAACCTGGATCGACAGGCCCTCATCTTGCAGGAAGGCGGTCTGGTTGAGGGCCCGGCGCAGCCGGCGGGTAATCTCCAGGGCGGCCGGCTGGGACCGGCCGGGCATCAGGATGATGAACTCATCGCCGCCGTAGCGCACCAGGCTGTCGTCCCCCTCCAGCGCCCCGTGAATCACCCGGGCCACCTGGCCCAGGACCTTGCTGCCCCTGAGGTGCCCGTAGCTGTCCACCACCTTCTTGAAGTTGTCCAGGTCCAGAAACACCACGGAAAAATGCCCGCCCTGGTTCAGGAGTTGGGGTATGAGGCGATCCAGTTCGTGGATGAGATACCGGGTATTGAAGAACCCCGTCACCTCGTCGATAAAAGTGCGGGCCTCGAGCTTCTGCAAATTGTGGACGTTATCCACCGCAATGGCCACATAGTCGGCCAGAATAGTCAGGTGGGGCAGGTATTTTTCCCGGAAGTATCTATCTTCCGCCACGTTAACCACTTCAAACACCCCGATCACCGCCCCCCGGACGATCAGGGGCAGGGCGATGATGGAACGGGTCTCGAAACCCGTATGGTTATCCACCCGGGCGGCGAAGCGGGGGTCCTGGTTGACGTCGGGGATAAAGATCGGTTTTCCCGTCTGGGCCACGGCCCCGGCGATCCCTTCCCCGGGCTTGAGGCGGATATCCTTCACCGCCTCCGGGGCCAGGCCCACGATCACGGCGAAATAAAGTTCCCCGGTTTGGGGATCGGTAAGAAGCAGGGACCAGTTCTGAGCGGGAATGATCGCCTTGATGCGTTCCAGGATGGCGGTGAGGAGCGTCTCCATGTCGTAGGCGCTCACCAGGGCCTTGGAGAACTCGATGGTGGCCAGCAGGCGGTCTACCTGGCCGGTGTCCGGGGGACTATAGAAGGAATCGTCTCTCTGGTCCATAACCATGGTTTTTACTGGGGATTTTATGGGCATGGGGATGACATTGCAAGATTTTTGTATGAGGATTAACCGGAACGGCTGATCACGGCAAGGCAAGATCGCCGAACTCTGAACTGCGCCTCTCGCCTCAGGAATAAAACTGCCGGCACTTTCACCCCTAACGATACCTTTAGCCGGACCCGGCGGTTGACATACCCTCCCCAGGGTGCTTAACATTAACCTCATCTCGGCAAAAGGAGGAAGTCATGGCCCATAAGGTACTAATCGCCCTGGATAGCTCGCCAGGCGCCTGGGGCGCAGTGGAATATGTGGCCGAAGCCTTCGGTCACACCCCGGGGGTGCAGGTCACGCTGCTGCATGTGTTGTCGGGCCTGCCGCCGGCTTTCTGGGATGACGGCCACATCCTGGATGAAAAAGAAAAAGCATCCCGGCAGCGGCTGGTGGCCGCCTGGCAAAAAGAACAGGAGCAAAAATGGCAGGCCCTGGTGAAAAAAGCCCATGAGCGCTTAACCAAGGCCGGGGTCGCCAAAGACGCGGTGGTTAATCAATTCCAGCCCAAAGATTACGACGTGGCCGAAGACATCCTCAGCGCAGCCGCGGCCGGGAACTTCGAAACCATCGTCATGGGCCGCCGGGGCCTGGGCCTGGCCAAAACCCTGGTCCTGGGAAGCGTGACCAACAAGGTGGTGCAGGGAGCTAAAGGCTGCGCCGTTACCGTTGTGTCGTGAGAGTTCGGGATTTGTCAGGTTGATAATGAATCATCGCTGACCAATACCTATCGAAAAACCAACCCCGCGGGAGGGCGATTCAGCCCTCCCGTCCAGTCACCGGAACCGCATCCCCACCCTGCCCAGCCGCACCCGCTCCCTTGCCTTTTGACCAGAAGTGCTTATGTTTTTTCCATACGGCGGGCCGCAGCCGGCCCCAATCCCGAGAAAGGAGGCAATTCCCATGGCCCTGAATATCTGCTGGCTGGACGATCTGGCCAAGGCCAAGGACCACGCCCGACAGACGAAAAAGCCTATTCTGCTGGATTTTTTCAATCCTCAATGAATCGGGTGTCAACAGATGGGTGCGGTTACGTACCCCAACGACAAGGTCGTCAAGTTCGTGGATTATAACTTTGTTCCGGTTCAGATCGAGACCTCCAACACCGCCTTGATGACCCAGTTCAACGTGAAATGGACCCCCACCATCATCGTACTGGACGCCGACGGCAACGAGGTGCACCGGGAAGTTGGGTTTCTCGCCCCCGAGGAATTCATTCCGACCTTCATGGTGGGCAAGGGCAAATATTATTTCAACGCCGAGGCCCATCCCGAGGCGCAGGGCATGTTTGACGAGGCCCTGAGGGAATACCCCAACAGCGCCGCGGCGGCCGAGGCCGTCTTTTATCTGGGGGTTTCGCGCTACAAAATGACCCACGACCCCAAACCCCTGCGGGCAGCCTACGACACCCTGATAGCTAAATTCCCGGGAAGCGAGTGGACCAAACGGGCGGCGCCGTACCGGCTGATTCCCCAATGAATTGACCCGGGAATGAGTTGGGGGGAGGACCGGGGGGATGTTTGTTTAGTCCTCACCCCTCCCCTCAGATTCCAGGTCAAACCCCAGGATAACTTGAGCAGCCTAAGCCTGAGGCCGGGATGAGTAACCCTGAGCTGAAACCTCTAGCTACAGGAGGCAAAATCATGTCTGATCTATACAAGCGTTTGCGGAAAGATGACGCCGCACTGCTGCTGCTCGACCACCAAACCGGACTGTTTTCGCTGGTTCGGGACTTCCAGCCGGATGAGTTCAAGAACAATGTCCTGGCCCTCGCCGCCTCGGCAAAATACTTCAAACTGCCGACCATCCTGACGACGAGCTTCGAGCAGGGTCCCAACGGTCCTATCTTGCCGGAACTAAAGGCGATGTTCCCCGAGGCCCCGTTCATTCCCCGGCCCGGTCAGATCAATGCCTGGGACAACAAGGAATTCGTCGCGGCCGTGAAGGCAACCGGCAGGAAACAGCTCATCATCGCCGGTATCGTCACCGACGTCTGTGTCGCCTTTCCGGCGCTGTCGGCGATCAACGAGGGCTTTGAAGTCTTTGTGGCGGTCGACGCCTCGGGAACCTTCAATGCGGTCAGCCGCGAAGCCGCGCACCAGCGCATGGCCGCAGCCGGCGTGCAACTGCTGAACTGGTTCGCCATCGCCTGCGAACTGCACCGCGACTGGCGCAACGACGTCGAGGGCCTCGGTGCGCTCTTCGCGCGCTACATCCCGGATTACGCCAATCTCATCAGCAGCTTCTCTGCCAAAAAATCTTAAAGCCGCAGATGAAGTGGTGCAATACCTGATAAAAGACCAGGCGATGGGATCATTTAACGGCCTTCGACCCGTATCGCCCGCAACATAAGCCAGAGGAATATATATGGAAGTGAAGGTGGGGGCATCGACCCTGGAGCTGGTGGAAGGAGATATCACCCGGCAAGACACGGAGGCCATAGTCAACGCCGCCAATGCCGCCTTGCGTCCCGGGGGCGGGGTGGACGGCGCCATCCACCGGGCCGGCGGCCCGGCCATCGCGGCGGAAGGCCGAAGACACGGAGGGTGTCCGACGGGAGAGGCCAGAATCACCACCGGCGGCAACCTCAAGGCCAAGTACGTGATCCACACCGTGGGCCCGGTCTACCAGGACGGTCACCGGCAGGAGCCGGAGCTTCTGGCCTCGTGCTACCGGAAAAGCCTGGAACTGGCATCGGCCCAGGGCCTAAAATCCCTGGCCTTTCCGTCCATCTCCACCGGAATTTACGGCTACCCCATTGAGGACGCGGCCCGAATCGCCTTGAAGACCGTAACCGGCTACCTGGCCGGCCACCCGGAGATCGAGCGGGTCCGTCTGGTGCTTTTCGGGCGGGCCGCTTACGAAGTTTATGCCCAGGCCCTTAAGGAATTGTAAACCAGGAGCGCCACCCCCGGCCGTATTGCCACCGGCGGCGGCCAAAAAAAAGGCCCCACCGCTTTTAGGTGGGGCCGGATGTAATAAGTTGATTAGCGGGCTTCGGGGGACTCGATCCGTCCTTCCAGCTCGCCGATATAATTTTCCAAGAATTCCTCGATGAGATATTCCCGCCCCAACTTTTTGTCACCACGGGGAAAAACCTCCACCGGGGCCCGGTCGCCTTTCTTGACGTAGCAGCACAGGGCCGGGATGGTCTTGCCGAAGTATTCTTTATAATCCGAACCGCGAACCTCGCCGAACACGGGGCGCTTATCGGAGGCGGGGCCGCTGGAGGCCTTGTGATACTGCTTGAAAGGATCGGCAATATCCGCCATATCGATGGCGACGGTCTCTACGCCTTTGGCTTCCAGGCTTTTCAGCAAATTAAGCACGTTGGTATTATCGCACTTATATTTATCGACCGGTTTGTGTTTGGTGCTGTAATAAAATTCTATAAACCCTAATCTCGCCATGTTTTTGACTCCTCCCTATTTTGGACGAATTATTTGTGCACAATTTCACTTTGCCTCCTCCTAAATACCATCTATCCACAAAATATGTCAAGATATTTTCTGGGCTGTAGTGTCCCGGGGAACATTTTAGTTAACCGCGGCGCTTGGGGGAGAAATTTCCGGGCATTTCTTCATGGGCCGTTGGCCCACCCGTAATACCAGGTTGCGCCCATATAAGCAAGAAAACCCCTTCCTGTAGGGGCGCACCCGTGTGTGCGCCCTTGATCCAGGGCGGACACATGGGTCCGCCCCTACAGGAGAGAAATTATCTGTTTGATCGCAGTTTGGTACAAGGCCTGAAACGGGCGGCCGTCCCGCCCGCCGCTGGTGCGCTGCCTCAACCTTGAACTTTGAACCTTGAACCTTGAACCTTGAACTTTTCAGGACAGATTTATCTGGAATACGGCCATAAAATCATGATATGGAGGCTTAACCGGGTACCGGCGCCAACGGCCCGGGGTAAAGGGAGGCTAAAGGTGCAAGCATTATGGTCCGGTTTGCCGGAGTGGCTGCCGCTGCCGGCCGGCCGGCTGATCCCGGCGGTCATTCAGGACGCCGCGAGCGGCACGGTGTTGATGCTGGTGGATCTGAATCAGGAGGCCCTGAAACTCATAGCCGCCACTGGCCGGGTCTATTATTACCACCCGGCCAAACGCAAGGTGGTGGCCAAGGGGGAGGCCTCGGGGCATTTTCAGGACGTGGTGGAGGTGCGCCTGTCTTGCGCGGGAAACCAATTGATCCTCAAGGTGCGGCCCGCGGGCGGCGCCTGCGAACTGGGCTACCAATCCTGCTTTTTCCGCAAATTAAGCCCTGACGGCTGGGAAATCGCCGACCCCAAGGTCTTTGACCCGGAAGAGGTCTACCCGGAAATCGCCTTTTCGCATTGAGCCTAAAGGATAGGGCACAGTTCAATGGCCGAGATTTAGGGTTATCTATGATATTTGATGTAATATCAATATGATACACATGCTGCTGCTACCAATAAGATAAGGGCGACCCAGTGGGTCGCCCCTACGTTTTTACATATGGGGACGGGGTTTGGGGGAAGGGGTAAAGGCCCGCCCCCGCGGCCCTTAGTCCTTTCCCCCAAAAACTGCACCTCAAATCAATCTTACAGTTTCACCAGGCCAGCGGCCAGTTTGGCGGCCATGACGGTGTTTTTCATGAGCATGGTGATGGTCATGGGGCCGACGCCGCCGGGCACCGGGGTGATGAAGGAGGCCTTCTCGGAGACCGCGGCAAAGTCCACGTCGCCGGCCAGCTTGGCCTTGCCGGATTCGGTCATGCCGATGCGGTTGACGCCCACGTCGATGACACAGACGCCTTCTTTCACCCAGTCGGCCTGGATGTAATTGGGCACGCCCGCGGCGACGATGAGGATGTCGGCCCGGCGGCAGTGCTCGATCATCTTGTCCTTGGGGGTGCCGGTGTGGACGCAGGTAACGGTGGCGTTGGCGCCGACCCGTTTCTGGATCATGATGGCCACCATGGGTTTGCCCACGATGTTGGAGCGGCCCACCACCACCACTTCCTTACCCTTGGGGTCGCCGTAGGCCCGATAGATGAGCTCCTGGCAGCCCGCCGGGGTGCAGGGCAAGAAGGCATAGTTGCCGATCAGGATGCGGCCCACGTTCACCGGATGGAAGGCGTCCACGTCTTTGTCGGGATTAATGCCGTAGAGCACCTTGTTGGAGTCGATGTGCTTGGGCAGGGGCAACTGCACCAGGATGCCGTGAATCTTGGGATCCTTGTTGTACTTGTCCAGGAGGGCCAGCAGGGCCGCTTCGGTGATATCCGGCTCCTGATTGTCCTGGATGGAATAGAAGCCGAGCTCGTGGGAGGTCTTCTGCTTGGCGGTGACGTAGCTGACGGAGCCGGGGTCCTGGCCCACCAGGATGGTTACCAGGCCCGGGACTATATTGTGCTTGGCCTTGAGTTCTTCTACCTCTTGCTTCAGTTCGGCGCGAATCTGGGCGGCCACTTCGGCCCCTTTGATCAATTTTGCAGCCATGGATCTGGCCTCCTTTACTTGTGATTTTTTTCATTTAATACCACCATTTGTGCACCAGCGTCAATCTAAAAATTCATGTTATGCAAATGCAAAACCGGGCTCAAGAGCGCTTTGCTTTTTTTAAAGATGAGATATAATTAATATTTTATAAATTACTGGAGTTCAGGCGTGCCTATCATTGTGCAAAAATATGGCGGCACCTCGGTGGCCAACCCCGATCGCATCGCTAATGTGGCCAACCGGGTAGTCAAGGGTTGGCGGGACGGCAACAAGATGGTGGTGGTGCTGTCCGCCATGGCTGGCGAAACCGACCGCCTCATCAATCTCGGCAAAGAATTGTCCGATGACCCGGACCCCCGGGAATTGGACGTGCTCCTGGCCACCGGCGAGCAGGTGACCGTGTCCCTGTTTTCCATGTTTCTCCGCTCCCAGGGCGTGCCAGCCACTTCGCTTTTGAGCCACCAGGCCCGGATTTACACCGACCGGGCCTACGGCCGGGCCCGGATCATCGGCATCGACACCGCCCGCATCCTGGAGGAATTGAAGAAGGGGCGTATTGTCACCGTGGCCGGCTTTCAGGGCGTGGACGAAGTAGGCAACATCACCACTTTGGGCCGGGGCGGCTCCGACACCACTGCGGTGGCCATTGCCGCTTCGTTGAAAGCCGACCTGTGCGAAATCTACACCGACGTGGACGGGGTCTACACCACCGATCCCCGGATCTACCCCAAGGCCCGCAAGCTCGACCGCATCTCCTATGACGAGATGCTGGAAATGGCGTCCATGGGGGCCAAGGTCCTGGAGATTCGCTCCGTGGGTTTTGCCAGGCGCTATAGCGTACCCCTGGTGGTGCGCAGCAGTTTTTCCGACGAGCCGGGCACCCTGGTGACCGTGGAGGATGAAGACATGGAAATTGTGCCGGTATCCGGCGTGGCGCTGAGCCGCAATGACGCCCGGGTAACCATCACCCGGGTTCCCGACCGCCCCGGGGTGGCGTTGCACCTGTTCCAGCCGGTGGCCGACGCCAACATCGTGGTGGATATGATCATCCAGAACACCAGCATCGAGGGCCACACCGACCTCACCTTTACCGTGCCCAAGGGGGACTTGAAAAAGACCCTGGCCATCGTCAACCCGGTGGCCGCGGATATCGGGGCCGAGAGGGTGTTGAGCGAGGAGAACATCGCCAAGGTCTCCGTCGTGGGCGTGGGCATGAAGAACAACGCCGGGGTGGCGGCCCGGATGTTCGAGGCCATGGCGGCGGAAAACATCAACATCTTGATGATTAGCACCTCGGAGATCAAGATTTCCTGCGTCATTGAAGACAAATACGGCGAATTGGCCGTGCGGGTGCTCCACGACGCCTTCGGGCTGGACATGCCGCCGCCGAAGAAAAAAAAGTAAGTTTTTCGTAGGGGCGGACCCGTGTGTCCGCTCTCGATCCGGGCGCCCGCTGAGAGGCGTCCTTTAGCAGAGGAACTCTATGCGCCAGATAAAAATCTATGACACCACCCTGAGAGACGGCACCCAGGCCGAGGACTTCAACCTGTCCCTGGCCGACAAAATTCGCATCGCCCAAAAACTGGCGCAACTGGGGATTCATTACATCGAAGGCGGCTGGCCTGGCTCCAACCCCAAGGACAAGGATTTTTTCACCGAAATCCGCAACTACGAGCTGGGGTTAAGCCGCATCGCCGCTTTCGGCAGCACCCATCACAAAGACCGGGCCCCGGAAGCCGACCCCAACATGCAGGAACTCCTCATCAGTCTGGCGCCGGTGGTGACCATCTTCGGCAAGTCGTCTCTGTTCCAGGTCAAGGAAATCCTCCAAACCACCCCGGAGCGCAACCTGGAACTCATCACCGGCTCTCTAAGCTACCTCAAGCCCCGGGTGGAGGAGCTGTTTTACGACGCCGAGCACTTCTTCGACGCCTTCAAGGAAGACCGGGACTACGCCCTGAGCAGCCTGGAAGCGGCCCTCAAGGGCGGGGCCCAGTACCTGGTACTGTGCGACACCAACGGCGGCACCCTGACTTCCGACCTGATGGAGATCGTTAAGGCAGTGCAGGGGCGCTTCCCCAAAACGCCTCTGGGAATCCACGCCCACAACGATTCGGAACTGGCGGTGGCCAACTCCGTCGCCGCGGTGGAACTGGGATGCAGCCAGGTCCAGGGGACCATCAACGGCGTGGGCGAGCGCTGCGGCAACGCCAACCTCTGCTCCATCATCCCCAACCTCCAGTTGAAGATGGGGCTGGCGTGCCTGGACCCCGGCCATCTGAAGCGGCTCACCGAGGTCTCCCGGTTCGTCTATGAAGCCGCCAACGTCAGGCCCAACCGCTATCAGCCCTATGTGGGCAAGAGCGCCTTCGCCCACAAAGGCGGCATCCACGCCGCCGCGGTGAAACGCAACCCCAAGGCCTACGAGCACATCGACCCGGCCCTGGTGGGCAACGCTCGGGTGATCCCGGTTTCCGACCTGTCGGGCCGGGGCAACATCCTCATGAAGGCCCAGGAATTGGGGCTGGAGATGGGAAGCCACGATGCTGCGGTGCGGCAGGCCCTGGACAAGCTGAAGCAGTTTCTCGGCCTGGAGGCGCAGGGGCTGGAACTGCCGCCCTTCGACAGCAACATCAAGACCATCCTGGACAAGGTCAAGGAACTGGAGGCCCAGGGGTTCCAATTCGAAGACGCCGAGGCCTCTCTCGAACTGCTCCTGCGGGCCGCCTTGGGCCAGTACAAGGAATACTTCCAGCTTCAGGCCTACCGGGTCATCGACCAGAAGGTGGGCGGGCCGGAGTCGCCGCTACCCGAAGCCACCCTGAGGGTGCGGGTTGGACCCCATGAAGTGCACACCGCCGCCTTCGGCAACGGCCCGGTGGACGCCCTGAACAACGCCCTCCTCAAGGCGCTGGTCCGGTTCTATCCCCGGCTGACGGAGATCATCCTGGAAGACTATAAGGTCAGGGTGCTCCCTGGCATGCGGGGCACCGGCGCCATGGTCCGGGTCCTCATCGTCTGCCGGGACGGCCACCAGTGGTGGAACACGGTGGGAGTGGCCACCGACATCATCGACGCCTCCTGGCAGGCGCTGGTAGATTCCATCACGTATAAATTGTTCCGGGATGAGCAGGGGGTCAAATAAAAAGGGGGAAAAGGGGAAGAGGGAAAAAGGCGAAAAGGGAAAGGACCTCCTAACCCTTCTCGTTCCCAAGCTGGGCTTGGAAACGCAACTATGGTCAAAAGCTGCGCTTTGGCACCTTGGCAGATGCCAGACGTCACCAGATTTATGCAACCGGCCCATAAGGAGGAGCCGCAACCAAGGATGGAGCCGCAGGCTTTTTTTTCCCTTTTCCCCTTTTCACCTTTTCCCCTTTTTCCCCTCTTATGATCCGTCTGCCCTACTTCAGCCGCTCCCAATTAGGCGTCGTCCTGCTGCTGGGAGCCGCGCTGCTGTTGTTGTACGCCTGGCGGGCCCACGTTTTCTTCACCCCCGCGCCGCCCCCGCCCGGGACCCTGAGCCTGGCCTTCGTGGAGGTGGCAGGGAAGGTTCCCGGCCCCGGGGTTTATTCTTTTCCGAAGCCTCCTACCTTGAGCGAGGTTTGGGCCAAGGCCGGGGCGCTGGGGACTCCCTCGGACCCGAACAAAATCATCGCCTCCGGCAGCCGGGTGGAGGTGGCGCCGGGCGGCGGCTACCGCCTCGCGGCCATGGCCGGGGCGCAGCTTATCACCCTGGGCCTGCCCATCGACCTCAACCGGGCTAGCGCCGAGGACCTGGACGCCATCCCCGGCCTCGGCCCGGCCCTGGCCCAGCGCATCATCGACTACCGTAAGGCTCACGGGCCCTTTAAGAAGGTTGAGGACTTACGGGAAATCTCCGGCGTCGGTCCCCAGAACCTGGAAAAACTGAAACCCTATCTGGGGCTGGGCAGCCCGGAGGCCATGGCTCCGCCTGACTGGAAGGCGCCCGTAACCACCGGGGAATCCGTATCCGGATATCACCTTGAAGGCCAGGAAGGGCGGCTGCCTGGAAGTAGAAGCGATCTCGGACCCAAGACCACGGGCCGCGTCATTGATCCCAACCTGGCCTCCAAAGCCGACCTGGAAACCCTGCCAGGCATCGGTCCGGTACTGGCCCAGAGGATCATCGACTACCGTCGTGCCCACGGCCCCTATAAAAATATCGCTGACTTAAGAAAAGTCTCCGGAATTGGCCGGAAAAAATTAGAAAAGATGAAGCCTTACCTGACCATTGCAGCGAAACAGGGAACCGCCGACGCACGCCGATGAACGCCATATCTGCGTACATCGGCGTTTATCGGCGGCTTATTGATTCACCATGCTCATCTTAGGCATCGAAACCTCTTGCGATGAAACCGCCGCCGCGGTGGTGGCCGACGGCCGCGTCGTCTTGTCCTCGGTGGTGGCCACCCAGTTCGAGTTGCACGCCCAATACGGCGGGGTGGTGCCGGAGATTGCGGCCCGGCGGCATCTGGAGAACATCCTGCCGGTCATCCAGGGGGCGTTGGATCAGGCCGGCATCACCCTTGCCGACCTGGACGGCCTGGCCGTAACCCAACGTCCCGGCCTCATCGGCGCCCTGATCATCGGCATGGCCGCGGCCAAGGCCCTGGCTTACACCTTAGGAAAACCCCTGGCGGGCGTCCACCATTTGCAGGCCCACATCATGGCGGCATTTTTGCTGGAAACCGTGCCGGAATTCCCCTTCGTGGCCCTGGTGGTCTCCGGCGGCCACACCAACCTCTATCGGGTGGACGGCTTCACCGATATGACCGTGCTGGGGCGCAGCCGGGACGACGCCGCCGGGGAGGCGTTTGACAAGGTGGCCAAGCTCATGGCCCTGGGCTACCCCGGCGGGGTCCGGATCGAGGCCCTGGCTCAAGAGGGCAATGCCTCGGCCTACCATCTTCCCCGTCCCAAGGTCCACGGGGAGCCTCTCACCTTCTCGTTTTCCGGCCTCAAAACCGCAGTGGCCCAACAGCTCAAACAGCACCCGGAAATTCTCACCGATGCTGCGGCCCGGTGCGACCTGGCCGCCGGTTTCCAGGCCGCGGTGGTAGACAGCCTCACCAGCCGGGCCTGGCTGGCCCTGGAGCAGGAGGGCTGCTCCTGTTTGGTGGTCTGCGGCGGGGTGGCGGCCAACAGCCGCCTGCGCCAGGTGCTGCAGGACCACGCCCAGACCGCCGGGCTGAAGCTCTTCCTCCCTCCCCCGGTCCTGTGCACCGACAACGCCGCCATGGTGGCCGCCCTGGGTTACCGCCTGCTCATGGCCGGCGAGCGCCTGGACCTCACCGGCGACGTCTTTTCCCGGGGGTAACCACCCATCCCTGAGACGCCGCCAGCCGTCATCTCCCGGCTCGGACTCCGGCAGGCCTGGGCTCACTTCTGAAAAAAATAACCAAAAATATAGAAACCATTGGGGTATTGTAATAAGATAAGAGGAATTTTTCAGAGGCTTTGGGAAAGGTTAGGTCGAGAGAAGCCCCTGTCCACTTGAGGTAAACTTGGACCAACAACCATCCGGTGAACTGTCAGCGCTGTTGACGGACCTCTATCAGCTGACCATGGCGGCCTGCTATTTCGACCAGAATATGCAGGGGGAGGCCACCTTCAGCCTGTTTATCCGCAAATATCCGGCCCAACGCAACTACTTTGTCGCCGCGGGGCTGTCCGAGGTCTTGGAGTATCTGGAAACCCTGCGCTTCACTGACGATGATTTGGCTTATCTGGCCTCCACCGGGCTCTTTCCGGGGCGCTTTTTGGACTTCCTGCGGAATTTGCGTTTCACCGGCGAGGTTCATGCCCTCCCCGAAGGCAGCATCTTTTTCGCCGATGAGCCCATTATAGAGGTGAGCGCCCCCATCATCGAGGCCCAATTGGTGGAGACGTTCATCATTAACGCCATCAGCCTCCAGACCATGATCGCCACCAAGGCCTCCCGGTCGATCCAGGCGGCCGCGGGCCGGGGCCTGGTGGATTTCTCCCTGCGGCGCACCCAGGGCCGCGACGCCGGTCTCAAGGTGGCCCGGGCCAGTTATCTGGCGGGCTTTTTGGGCACCAGCAACGTCCTGGCGGGGAAACTCTACGGCATCCCCATCTTCGGGACCATGGCCCATTCCTATATTACCAGTTTTCCTCACGAAATCGACGCCTTCCGGGTCTTTGCCCGGAACTTCCCCACCATCACCACCCTGTTGATCGACACCTACGACAATATCTCCGGGGCCCGGCACGCGGTGACGGTGGCCAAAGAGATGGAGGCCCGGGGCCAGCGCCTGGACTTCGTGCGCCTGGACAGCGGCGACATGGCGGCCATCAGCCGGGAAGTGCGCCGGGTCCTGGACGACCACGGCTTAGGCTACGTGCGCATCCTGGCCAGCGGCAGTTTCGATGAGTATAAAATCGCCCGGGTGCTGGCCGACGGGGCCCGGATCGACGCCTTTGCCGTGGGCACCAAAATGGGGGTCTCGGCGGACGCCCCGTACTTCGACATCGCCTATAAACTGGTGCGCTATGCCGATCAGCCGCTGATGAAGCTGTCCACCGGCAAGGTCACCCTGGTGGACAAAAAGCAGGTGTGGCGCTGGTTTGACCCTCAGGGCGCCATGGCTCGGGATACCATCGCGTTGCGCCGCGAGGCCGTCCCCGGGGGTACGCCGCTCCTCCAGCCGGTGATGGCAAAGGGCCGGATCACCCGGCCGGGGCCTACGCTGGCGGAGAGCCGGGAATATTTCCAGGCCCAGTTCGCCCGGCTGCCCGAAGCCCACAAGGTCTTAGAGGCCCCCACCCCCTACCCGGTGAGTTTGAGTCCCGGTCTGACGGAGTTGCAATCCCGGGTGGAGCAGCGGATACGCCGCCGGGAATTGGGAGAGAACAATTAATTATGGGACTGACTGAAGCCCTCTGTTACTATAATACCTGGTTCATCAATCAATGCAGCTACGCGGGCGTTTTCCTGCTGATGACCCTGGAAAGCATGGTTGCCCCCATCCCCAGCGAGCTGGTCATGCCCTTTGCCGGCTTCCTGATCTTCACGGGCGAATTTGGCGTGGTCCCGGTTCTGGTGGCCAGCACGCTGGGCTCCATCGTGGGCTCGCTTATGTCCTACGGCATGGGGATGCTGGGAAAACCAGTGGTGTTGCGCTACGGCCGCTACCTGCTGCTCAATGTGCACCACCTGGAGTGGACCGAGCAATTCTTCTTGCGCCACGGCGGCAAGACCATTTTCATCTCCCGGTTTATCCCGGTGGTGCGGCATCTCATCTCCATTCCCGCCGGTCTGGCCCGGATGCCCCTGATCCCGTTTATCATCTATACTGCGGTGGGGGCCACCCTGTGGAACATGTTTCTGACCTACTTAGGGTTCCGGCTCAGGCAAAATTGGCAGCTTATTCAAAAATATACCCACATTCTGGACTACTTTGTGGTCGCGGCGCTCATCGGCGCCACCGTGTACCTGGTCTGGAAAATCAAACGCGCCCGGAAGCCGGCATGAGGAGTGATGCTGCTGTGGCGGTACGGGTTAATTCCCCGGGAGGTTCCGGGGCGCCGGAGGCCGCGGCCTCACCCCCGGCGGCGATCATCAACCCGACCCGGGAAGCCTGGGACGAGCCGGTAACGGCGCGGGTGATTCTCACCTTCACCCTGCCTGACTACCGCTATCTCTGCCGCCTGGTGCAACCTGAGGGGCCGGTGCGCTACGTTTACAACTGCGCCGTGCGGGAGGGAAGCTGGGAAGGCCGGCCCATCACCCTCACGGCCCCGGCCCTGGGGGCGCCTTATGCCGTCATGGTCCTGGAGAAGCTCCTGGTCCTGGGGGCTCGCATGGTCCTGGCCCTGGGCTGGTGCGGCTCCCTCCAGTCCGGACTTTCCATCGGCGCCCTGGTGCTTCCCACCACCACGGTAAGCACCGAGGGCACCTCCGGACACTATCCCCTGGACGGCCAGCCCCCGGACCCGGACCCGGACCTGTCCGGAATCCTGCGGCGCCGGCTGTCGGCCTCGGACCACCGCTGGCAGGAGGGCGCCGTCTGGTCCACCGACGGCTTCTACCGGGAAACGGTGCCGCAGGTAACGGCCTACCAGGCCCAGGGAGTCCTGGGAGTTGATATGGAAATGGCGGCCCTGTTCACCGTGGGACGGTTCCGGCAGACGCCGGTGGCCGGGCTGCTGGTGGTTTCAGATGAATTGGGAACCGGAAAATGGAACCCGGGCTACCGCTCGGAGCCTTTTCGCCGGGCCCGGGATCGGGCCGCCCGCCTGGTTCTGGCCGCGGCCGCCGAATGGGAGAGCGGCCATGTTTAAAGGGTCGCTCCTGGCGGTGGACGTGGGCGGCGGCACCCAGGACATCTTTATCTGGGAGCCGGGCCAGACCGTGGAAAACGGCGTCAAGCTGGTCCTGCCGGCGCCAACCCAGGTCATGGCCCGGAGGATGCGGCGCCTCACCGTTCAGAGGCAGCCCATTTTCCTGCAAGGCCGGGTCATGGGCGGCGGCGCGGTGACCCAGGCGGTTCGCTACCATTTGGGCCAGGGCCTGCCGGTCTACGCCACGGCCCCGGCGGCCTTCACCTTCAGCGACCGCCTGGAGGCGGTGCAGGCCTGGGGCGTGATCCTGACCGAGTCCCCGCCTCCGGAGGCGGTGATCCTGACCCTGGGGGACGTAGAGGTAGAAGAATGGCGCCAGGTGCTGGCGGCCTTCGAGGTCCCCTTCCCCAGCCATTTTGCCGTGGCGGTCCAGGACCATGGGTTTCACCCCCAGGGCAGCAATCGCCGGTTCCGCTTCCAGGGTTGGGAAAATTTTCTGGACCAGGGGGGCAAACTGGCGGCCCTGGCCACCCGCCAGCCCCTTAGCCACTTCACTCGAATGGCGGCCGTAACCGAGGTTTTGCCCGGGGTGATGCTGATGGATACCTGCGCCGCCGGGGTGAGGGGGGCGCTCCTCGATCCCCAGGCCCGGCGGCATCTGGACCGCGGTCTCACGGTGATCAACGCGGGCAACGCCCACACCTTCGCGGCCCTGGTCCGGGGCGGCCGCCTCTATGGGATCTACGAGCATCACACCGGGCTGTTAAGTCCGGAAAAACTCTGGGATCATGTGGCGCGATTCCAGCAGGGCCGGCTTACCAACGACGAGGTCTTTGACGACCAGGGGCATGGGTGCGCCTATGCACCGGACTTTTCTGCCAAAGACTCTTTTGCCTTCACCGTCGTCACCGGCCCCCGCCGGCGCCTGGCCCATGGCGGGCCCGGGGTCTTTGCCGCCCCGTTCGGTGACATGATGCTTTCCGGCTGCTTCGGCCTGGTGGCGGCGTTCCTGGAACTGGAAAATTATCCAGTCAATCTGGCCGACTATTGAGAGGGAATCAGCCTCGACCGGAGGTTCCCATGAGACCTTACTCGCCACCACACCTGGCGGCAGGAGGAGACCGACCGTATGGAGATCAAATTCTGGGGCACCAGGGGTTCCATCCCGGCTCCCGGGGCCCAAACCCTGGAGTTCGGCGGTAATACCACCTGCGTGGAAGTGGTGCTGGCCAACAAGCAGAGAATCGTCATTGACGGCGGCACCGGCCTGCGCCTCCTGGGCAAGCATCTGATGGAGAACCACCTTCCCTGCCGCTTTCACCTGCTCCTCACCCACGGCCACTGGGATCACCTGCTGGGAATTCCCTTCTTTGAGCCTATTTACCTGGAGTCTACCAAGGTCATCGTCGATGGCTGGCCCCCCGCCTTCCAGGGCATGACTCGGGTGTTCGACAGCCACATGGGGGATGGGTTCTTCCCGGTGGCCTTCGACCACCTCAAGGCCGAGATCGATTATCTCAACACCGTGGCCAGCGGCACCCTGGATCTGGATGGCGTCCTGATTGACTCCATACGCCTCAATCATCCCCAAGGAGGCCTGGCATTCCGGTTCCGGGAAGGCAAGCATACCATGGTGTTCATCACCGACAACGAACTGAGCGCCGCCAAGGGCAGGCGCATCCCCGAATTTGTTGAATTTGTCCGCGGCTGCGACCTGCTGATTCATGATGCCCAATATCTCCCCGAGGAAATCTCGGAACGCCGGGGGTGGGGGCATTCCACCTATGAAGAGGTGGTGGCCCTGGCCAAAGAGGGGGAGGTGCATAACCTGATCCTCACGCACCATGACCCCAGCCGTAGCGATGGCGATGTGGAAAAAATCGTCGCCTTGTGCCGGGAGAAGTTGACCGCTCATAGTAAACTGCGCTATGTCGACGCCGCCCGGGAAGGGGCCTGCTACCGGCTGCCTTAGAAGCGGGTTCTGGGTTTTAGGTTCTGGGTTTTTGGGTGAATTAAGAGAGATGCGGTAATTCTGACTATACGGGGCAACAGTAAGGAACTGCGACACTATGGATTGGAAAATCTTCTGGGCCACTTTCGGGACTCTTTTTCTAGCGGAAATGGGGGATAAAACTCAGCTGGCGGCTCTCACCATGGCCGCTGAGACCCGTTTGCCCTTATCGGTCTTCCTGGGGGGCAGCGCCGCCCTGGTCCTGGTTACCCTTTTGGGAGTATCCCTGGGCGGCTTTATCTCCCATTGGCTCCCCGAGGGCCTGCTGCAGAAGGTCGCTGGGGCCAGTTTCATCCTGATCGGCGGCTTGATGCTCTGGGGGAAATGGTAATAAAAGTCAGTGGGGCGGGCGTCCCCGCCCGCCAGCCGGTCTGGACAAGCTGGAAAGCCTGTGCCACCGGAAGAACTTTTCAGGCAATCGGTTAAGGAATTTATAAACTGTTATTATAAGATACCTCTCTCCGGGGCTCCCGGGGCTTTTCCGGCCCAAACCCCTTTATTTCCCGGAAGAATTGTTGTAGACTAAAGCTAACCATTTGCCTTTATTAAGCTTTTTTTTGGGTTACCCCTATGGCGCATCTTACCGGGCCGGACCCGCAACCGGCGCAGCCTCCCAACCTGGTCCTCATCGGCTACCGGGCCACCGGTAAGACTTCCGTAGGGGCCGGGCTGGCGGAGGTGCTCCAGCGCCCTTTGGTGGACCTGGACCAGGTGCTGGTCCGGGAGGCCGGCCGGCCCATCGCCGACATCGTGGCCCAGGGCGGCTGGGCCGAGTTCCGGCGGCTGGAAAAGGAGTTGGTGGCCCGGTACCGGGACGCCCGGGGACTGATTTTGGCCACCGGCGGCGGCGTCGTCCTGGACCCGGACAATGTGACGGCCCTCCGGGAAAACGGCATCCTCATCTGGCTGACCGCGGACCCGTCTGTCATCCAGGCCCGGCTGGCCCAAGATCAGCCCCGGGATGCCAATCGGCCCAGCCTGACCGGAGCGGATACCATCCGGGAAGCGGCAGCGGTGGCTGAGGAGCGCGCCCCCTTGTATCTGGCTGCGGCCCAGATTAGGATTGACACCACGCACAAATCCGTCCTCCAGGTGGTTGAACTGCTGCTGGAGGCCCTAAAATCTGAGGAGGCCAAAAACCTTGGCGGGTAATACCTTCGGACGCCTGTTCTGCGTCACTACCTGGGGTGAGTCTCACGGCCCGGCCTTGGGGGCCGTCATCGACGGCTGCCCGCCGCGGTTGTCCCTCAGTGCCGCCGACATCGAGGCGGAACTGGCCCGTCGCCGCCCCGGGGTGCAGGCCCACGCCACCAGCCGCCGGGAGCCTGACAAGGTGGAAATTCTGTCCGGGGTGTTCGAGGGGCAGACCACCGGCACCCCCATCAGCCTGATCATCTATAACCGCGACATGAAAAGCCAGGATTACGATGAACTTCGACAGGTTTTCCGTCCCGGCCACGGCGATTTCACCTATCAGGCCAAGTACGGCATCAGGGACCATCGGGGCGGCGGGCGGGCCTCGGCCCGGGAAACCGCAGCCCGGGTGGCCGCCGGCGCCGTGGCCCAGAAGATATTGGACCGGGCGGGCGTTCAGGTCCTGGCCTACACCCTGGAGTTGGGCGGGGTACAGGCCCGGAAAATCGATGTGAGTTCGATCTGGGACAACCCTTTCGCCTGCCCCGACCCCGAAGCGGTAGCCGCCATGGAGGCCCGGGTCCAGGAGGTCCGGGCGCTTCACGACTCCCTGGGCGGGGTGGTCCAGGTGCGGGTCCGGGGTTGCCCCCCGGGATTGGGCGAGCCGGTTTTCGACAAGCTGGACGCGGCTTTAGCCGGGGCGGTAATGTCCGTGGGCGCGGTCAAAGGGGTGGAGATCGGCGCCGGCTTCGAAGCCGCCCGCCGGCTGGGTTCCGAGAACAATGACCCCCTGATTCCCGGCGGTTTCGCCTCCAACCACGCCGGCGGCATTCTGGCGGGCATCTCCAACGGCGACGAGATCATCCTCAACGCCGCGGTGAAACCCATCCCCTCCATTGGCCGGGAGCAGCAGACCATCGACCTGGAGGGCCGGCCCCGCACCCTGTCGGTCAAAGGGAGACACGACATCAGCGCCATTCCCCGCATCGTCCCCGTCATCATGGCCATGGTGCGCCTCACCCTGGCGGATTTTCTCCTGCGCCAGAGGGCGATACAATGAACCCCACCATCGCCATTATCGGCGGCCAGGGCCAGATGGGGCGCTGGTTCACACGCTTCTTTGAAGGCCAGGGCGTGAAAGTTCTGATGGCGGACGTCGGCACCCCCCGGACTTCCCAGGAGGTGGCCGCCGAAGCCGATGTGGTGATCATCTCGGTGCCCATCCCCAAGGTGACCGAGGTGGCCCGGGAAGTGGCCCCGTTCATGAAGCCTGCCGCCGCCCTGGTGGACCTCACCTCGGTGAAGCAGCGGCCCATGGCGGTCATGATGTCGGCTTTCCCCGGTGAAGTGGTGGGCACCCATCCCCTCTTCGGTCCGGGAGAAGCCACCATCGAGGGCCAGACCGTGGTGCTTTGCCAGGGGCGGGGGGAGCGCTGGTTTCAATGGCTCCGGGACCTCCTGACCCAGGCCGGCGCCCGGGTCAAGATCACCACCGCGGCGGAACATGACCGGCTCATGGCGGTGGTCCAGGGGTTGGCCCACTTCATCCTCATTGCCTTCGGAACAGTCATCCGCGACCTGGGGGTCTCCCTGGAAGATCTGGAGGAATTCTCCACCCCCACCTTTGCCACCCTGCATAAATTGACCCGCCACCTGCTGAGCCAGGACCCCAAACTCTACGCCTGCATCCAGTTGCAGAATCCGGCCAACCGCATAGCGCTGCGGGCCCTGGAAGGCGCGGTGGCCGATATTCTCTACTTCATTCAACGCCAGGACGCCGACGGCTTGGTGCGCCTGATCGAGGAGCTTAAATAGGCGAGGCGGATTGGAGATCATAGCCGCGACCTTTTTCGTCTCCGGCCCTGAACCATCGTCTGCCATCTCCTATTTTAAAAACCAATGAGCAATCGAAAGACTATTTCTTGTCATTCTGAGCGCAGCGAAGAATCTCCTGTTTTTGATGCCGCCGAGATTCGTAACGAAGCGGCACTCCGTTCAGAATGACATGAATTTTGCCATTTTTTGACAGTAGCTGCGTATAAAACCAGGAGTTATTTATGCTGGATGTGAAGTTTGTGCGCGAACACCAGGAGGAAGTGGAACGGGCCTTGAAAAACCGGGGCCAGGAGATCTCCCTGGAAGAGTTTCGCCGGCGGGAGGCCGAGCGCCGCCAGTTCCTGACCCGCCTGGAAGAGTTGCGCCACGAGCGCAATACCCTGTCCAAAGAGGTGGGGGCCTTGATGCAGGCCGGCAAGCGGGATGAGGCTAAGCCGTTGCGAGACCGGAGCACCGCCATTAATGAGGAGAGTAAAGATTTGGAGGCCCGGACCGAGGCCCAGGACGCCTGGGTCCGGGAGTTCCTCCTGAACCTGCCCAACCTGCCCCACGAGTCCGTGCCCATAGGCGCTTCCAGCGACGACAACCCGGTGGCGCACACCTGGGGTGAGGCCCCCAGCTTTGACTTCGCCCCCCAGTCTCACTGGGATATCGGGGAGAAGCTGGGCATCCTGGATTTTGAGCGGGCCGCCAAGATCACCGGGGCCCGCTTCGCCCTCCTGAAGGGGGCCGGGGCCCGGCTTGAGCGCGCCCTGATCAACTTTATGCTGGACCTGCACACCGGCAAGCACGGCTATACGGAGGTGCTGCCGCCGTTTATTGCCAATGAGGCTTCCCTGCAGGCCACCGGCCAACTCCCCAAGTTTCAGGAGGATTTATTTAAGCTGGAAGGCTTGAACTATTACTTGATCCCCACCGCGGAGGTGCCGGTCACCAACATCCACCGGGACGAAATCCTCCCGGCCGAAGACCTGCCGCTTTATTACACCGCCTACACCCCCTGTTTCCGCTCCGAGGCGGGCTCCTACGGCAAGGACGTCCGGGGCCTGATCCGCCAGCACCAGTTCAACAAGGTGGAGTTGGTGAAGTTTACCCTGCCGGAAAATTCCTATGACGAGTTGGAGCGCTTGCTGGCCGACGCGGAAGAAGTGTTGCAGGAGTTGGGCCTGCACTACCGGGTGGTGGTCCTGTGCACCGGGGATATGGGCTTTGCCGCGGCCAAAACCTATGACATCGAGGTCTGGCTGCCCGGGCAGGAACTCTACCGGGAAATTTCGTCGTGCAGCAACTTCGAAAGCTATCAAGCCCGGCGGGCCGCCATCCGCTGCCGCCGCCCTGGGGCCAAGGGCGCCGAACTGGTCCACACCCTGAACGGCTCCGGCCTGGCGGTGGGCCGCACCCTGGTGGCTATCCTGGAGAACTACCAGCAGGCCGACGGTAGCGTGATCATACCCGAGAAACTGCGCCCGTATATGGGGGGGATGGAAAGAATCGGTTTTTAGTTTTTGGTTTTTGGTTTTTGGTAATAAGCCAGAGCCGCGTTCAAACTATACAGGGTAGTCATTCATGGACCTTCGGCCCACCCGTGAAGCATGAAAAGGTCAGTGGGGCGGGCGTCCCCGCCCGCCAGCGGGTCTGCACAGGCTGGAAACCCTGTGCCACCGGAAAGACTTTTCTAGCAGAAAAGGGGCGGTGCCCTCACCGCCCCTACGATTATCCACGGCTTATGGTCTTTTCACCAAAAACCAAAAACTAAAAACCAAAAACCGCTTTACTTAACCGCTTTCACCTTATCGTTGGCCTTGAAGGGGCCGCCGTTCAACGCCAGTCCCACGGCGCCGCTATTTCCCAGAAGTTCCGTCACCTTGATCTCGCCCTGGGGGACATCCGAGGTGTAACCCAGGACCGAGTGGGTCTTGGGGTTGACCACCTCTTTGCCCGGTTCCACTACCTTGAGGCGGTCGCCCACCTTCAGGCCCGAGGTTTGCCCCAGGCTCAGGTAGACTTTGCCTTCCTTGACAAACTCCACCCGTCCGAACCACGCAATTCTGGTGAGGTTGCCGGCCACCCGCAGGTAATTGTCCTGAGCGAACTTGGTGACGGTATCGGCCTTCACTCCCCCCGCGTCCCCGGGCGCCACAATGGCGTCTTCCTGGAGTCCGGTGAAGGTGTTATAGACTTGCAGGATCATGGCCCCCTGAACGCCGCCCTCCGGCGGCATGATCCCGGTGAGGACGATCCCCTGGACCCCCAGGGCGTCCCCTAAGGCCTTGATATTGGGGGCGAGCGTCAGCTTGCCCGCCACTTGGGCCTTGCGCAAGCCCTCCTGCACCGATTCCGGGGAACTCACCTTAAGGTCTTTAGTCTTCCCCAAGGCGCTACCCAGGGCCATGGCCAGGGTGCGGTTCAATCCGTCAGCGCTCTTGGGCGTCTCCAGGTCGGGGATGACCGCCACGGCCCGGCCGACAACGCCCGAGGCGCCCTCCTTGCCCTGGGAGACAAAGCCGCCCAGCCCCTGCTCCCTGAGGATGCGATCCACCTCGGCCCGCACCATTTCCTGAAGCTTATCCGGCGGGATCGTCTTGCCCGCAGCCTTGGCCTGTTGCGCCCCGACGGCCTTGGCCAGCGAATCTATCAGCATCTGCTGGGCGCCCACGAACTCCTTGCCCTTTTCCACGTAAAGATACTCGGGGGCCTGGGGTTCGGTGAGATAGTAGGGGTTTTTGCTTCGGACGTAGGGCTTGCCGTCAATCATGACCGTTTCCTGCCTGGCCTCGGGGGGGGCGGTTTCCTCATCTTCGTCATCGGACCCCATACCCGCCCACTTTTTCACCGTGGTGCAGCCTCCCGATAGCAGGGCGGCGGAGACCAGCAGCAGAAGCCCCAGTCGCAGTACCAACGATAATTTCTTTAGCATTCCGCACTCCGTTTTCGTTTTTGGTTTTTCGTTTTTCGTTTTTCGTAAGATATATGATTAGCCTATGCTGAGTGACAATTTTTTTAACATCTTCATGATGCGTTCCAGAGTATTTAATAAAGAGATTGATTCTTCCACAGACAAGTAATCTATCTCCCTTGCAATAATCAATTGGGTTTCCAACTCCGCGCCCGAACCGAGGGCAATGGAGAGAAATTGCTTGAATTCTTTGGAGGAATTCCTGAATTGACCTTCTGCCACATTGGAGGGAATGGAGACCGCGGCTCTTCTAATCTGGGAGGTCAACCCAAATCTCTCTGAAGATGGAAATTTGCCGGTAATCTGATAGATAGCCTTCACCAGCTCCAATGATACTTGCCATACCTCCAGGTCTTTATATGACCTTGATTTTCTGACCTCTGCCATTTCTTCCTTTTGACCAAAACGAAAAACGAAAAACCAAAAACGATAAACGACAAAAAGCCCACAGGAATACTACCCTGTGGGCTGTTTGAAGTCAACCGATTTTGAGGTTAGAAGTAGAAGAACCCGACGAACTCCACCCGATGATTGTCACCAAACCTGCTGGTATTAGCGCTGTTAGTAGGAGTGGTGTTCATCTGGAAGTAGCTGGCCGCGAGATACGAATACTGCAAGCCAAACTTGATGGCCTGGATGGGACGGTACCACAGGGTCGCACTCATCTGCTGGATCGTCTGAGGCTCATTCGCATTGTTGAACGCCATCTCCCGGCCAGCGATAGTTTGGGTGTTAAGCCACGTAGCGCGGGACACGTTGAAAGCCTTACGGAGAGCATACAGGGCGTTGACGAACCACTGGTTGTTGAAGTAGTACTGGCCCTCGACGAAGCCACCGAAATTGTTCAGCAACTCGGCATCGTAAAGGAGAGTGTTGGGGAAGAACCCGTCAAACCGGTATTTGGAGCCAGAGGTGCCGGAAAACCCGAAGGCCTCGACGCCCTGGCCGACCCACCATTGGGTGAGGATGGAGGCGGTGCCAGCCAGATTGGCGGAACTGGTCGGGATGACCGGAATGAACACGGACCCCATGGCCAACCAGGGGTTGACATACTGGTTTTTGTTGGTGATAGTACCGGTAACGCCCGCTTGTTCCCCAAAGCCCGTGCCGGTGACGCTGCCACTCCGCATGACGCTACGCTGCCAGCCGCCGACCAACTGTACGGTGAAGGGAATGGGCTTGCCGTAGTAAGCCGCCTTGCCCCAGAAGTCGTGGGCGTACTTGATTTTCCCCTGGATCTGCGGGGTTTCCGCCGACTGGCCGTTGTTGACAGCTGAGTTATAGCCGCCAGCGGTGGTGCCACTATTTAAATAAGACTGGTTCGGATTGCCGATCAGGCCGGCCACGGTCCAGTCGCTCAGGAAGGTCTGGGTGAACCGGACCTGGGCCATGCGGGCGGTGGGCGTGCCGGTCATCTGCAACGGGCCGTCTTCCGCCGACTCAGCATACCATTCGCAGAACATGGAGAAATACTGGCCGAACAGCAGTTCGGAGGTGGGCCAGTTGAACCGGAACATGGCATGGCGCAGGCGAGGCGTGTAGGATTGCGAAGCGCTAAATCCCGCACTCGCGGTCCCGACTTCCGCTGCGTCAAAGTCCATTTCAATGAAGCCGCTGGTCTTGGCGCCCCAGAGGTCCGGGCCCTTGATGGTGAAGTTGAACCGGGAGCCTTGGGCCGTGAACTTCAGCCGCCCATGTTTGGCGTTGGTGTCATTGTTGCGGCTCGGCAATACATTCATGTTTTTGCCGACACCGTTGTCGGAATCCCACATCATGTCCATTTTAATGAAGCCGCCCAGGGAAAATTCCGTGGCGGCCATGGCCATGGTGGGCACCAGCAAGGCCAGTACTACCCCAAAAATTATAAACTTTTTCATTGTTCCCCCCTTTAATTTAGGAAAGTGGTTACCAGTTTCTCCTTTCCATTTTCACCTAACTACGGATTATCCTTGGTTTCTCTCCCACCTCCTTTCCTTTACGGGTTTTATCCACGGCCATATTAAATTGGGGCAACCCTTTTGTCAATAAAAAATTGCAAAAAAATGCATGGTCGGCAGAACTTACTCCCCCGGCGATTTCGGGCCGTTATTTCCCCAGTAACCATCAACCCGGTGGCACAGGCTTGCCCTCGTTCCCAAGCTCCCGCTTGGGAACGCACTTGCCCACCAAGCTCTGCTTGGCCAGTGTAGGTGCGGGCCAGCGGGCTGGCCGCCTTTATGGCGGACAGTAGCCCCAGTGTCATGGTGCGCAGGGCGCACCCTACATTTCCCCTCTTCCCCCTGCTCTTGTCAATCCACCGCGGTCAACTGGTAACGAGAACACAAAGCAGAGCTTTGATTACAAGTGCGTTCCCAAGCAGGAGCTTGGGAACGAGGATTATATAGATATTCGTCACCCGCCAGCGGCGAAAATCCCCCTGCCCCCTTTTTCAAAAGGGAGGGTAAAGTCCTCCTTAAGCAAAGGGATATTGAGAGGGATTTGGAGGATCACGCTATTAGTCCGCGGCTACCCGAATAGCCGCGGGCCGCACAGGCGAGACGCCTGTGCCACTTTCACAGGATGAAGTTATAGGGATCCCAGATAAAGGCCAGGACCCCGGCCAGGATCATGTTGCCTTCCACCAGGGACTCCAGCATGAGGCTCGACTCCATCAGGCCCCGGTGGTAGAGGATAAGATAACCCAGCATATAAAAACCGGACAGGCTCAGAGTGTATCCCAGGGAAGGAATGACGCCCGCCCAGGCGGCCCCCAGCAACATGGCCACAAAGGCCAGGGAACCGATAACCAGCAGGGTAAAGGTGCGTTCTTTGCCCAGGGCGATGGCCAGGGTTTCCTTGCCCACCACCCGGTCTCCTTCGATGGCCATGATCTCAAAGAGGCCGGAGCGGATGAAGATCATGCCTGCTACGAAGAAAAAGGCGATGGCCGTGGCGCCGGAGATTTCCTGGACGGAGCATACCACCGGGATGAGGGCGGCCAGAACGCCCCAGGCCACCGCGGTAAACATGGTTTTAGACCCGGGGATCTCATTAAGACGGTAAATGCCGGTGGACCGGGCCAGACGCTCCGGGATGACCTTAAAGCTGTACATCAGGCCGATGCCGCTCATAACCAGGACAAAGATGAAGGGCAACAGCCCCAGGTAGGCTCCCAGACCCAGGGCGATGATGGCGGAGAGGAAGCCGGTGACCAGGAGAAAACGCCGGTGGCGGCCGTAAAACATGGTCTGCACCGGATCGTTGAGTTTGGAGGCCTTGTCGGTAAAATGGTTGAGCAGATGCATGGCGTAGACGTAGAAAAACGCCACGAAAAAATAGGTGAACTGGGGCTCCACCTGCTGCAGCAAGGATGAGGTGTAGCTCAGGGACCCGGCCCCGATGGCAACATAGATGTTGGATTTGAGGAAAAAGCGCCAGACGCGGTACAGGTAGTTGGTCCAGGAACCGGGGCGGAAGGCCCAGGCATGCTTCAAGGTGTTCACCACGTTGCCGATGAGCCAGTTGGGAGTAGAGGCGCCGGCGGTCACCGCCACGGTCTGGTACCGGCTGATTTCCACCAGATCCAACTCCTGCTCGGTCTCCACATGGTAGGTGGGGATGCCGGTCCCCTGGGAGATCTCCACCAGCCTCTGGGTATTGCCGCTGTTGCGCCCCCCCACCACTATCAGGGCGTCCGCCTGCCGGGACAGTTCCTGGACCTCGGCCTGGCGGGAGGCGGTGGCATCGCAGATAGTATTGAAAATCTGCGCCTGGGGAAACCGGGCGGTAATTTCCTGGACCCGGGCCTCAAACTGGCATTCGCTCTGGGTGGTTTGGGCCACCACAATCAACTCGCTCAGGTCAGGCAAGTCCGCCACATCCTGGGAGGTTGACACCACATAGCCCCGGTCCTCGGTGTAACCCAGCAGGCCCCGGACCTCCGGATGGTCGGCGTCCCCCACGATCAGGGTGGCATACCCTTTGGCGGCCCAGCGCCGGATGATGGCCTGGACCTTGGCCACCCGGGGACAGGTGGCGTCGATGATGCGCCCGCCGGCCTCCTCCAGCAGACACCGTTCCTGGAGCGGGATGCCATGGGCCCGGATCACCACCAGTCCCGCCGGGATCTCTTCTCCGGGCTTCAGAATCCTGATCCCCCGTTCCCGCAACAATTCCAGGACCTGAGGGTTATGAATCAGCGGTCCATAGGTGTAAATCTGGGGCTGGTTTTCGTTGATGGCCTTTAAAACCATTTCCAAGGCCCGCTTGACGCCGATGCAAAACCCGGCGGTTTCGGCCAAAACAACCTTCACCGCAGATTTCCTCCCCAGGCGGCGGGGTGCGCACCGCGCTCCTGCCAGACCCCAACCGGATATTTTGATGTGATTGTATCATAAGAGTCGGGGGGAATACAGCCGACCGCGGGCCGGACTCCCGGCGCCGCCCCATGAAGGTCCTTGTGGCCAGCAATTCGCACCGATTGACCGCAAAACCGGCTTTGTGGTATGGTTCCGGAGCGAACCGCCCTGCACCCGGGGGTGCCAGGTCAATGGTGCGTAGGACGCACCCTACACGAAACTTTTCGGCATAGAACCACCGGGGCGGCTGGTCCGCAGAAAACGGAAAACAGAAAACTTTTCAGGAGCAGCGGTATGGTCCACTTCTTGGGGCTACTGGCAGGCACCGTCTGGCTGCGGCCCTATGTGTTCATCTTTCTGGGGGCCTACCTGCTCATCGCCGTCTGGCACCTGGGGGCCGGCCGGGCCCTGGCCTTTCTGGTTCTGGGCTATCTCATCTCCTGGGCGGCGGAGTTCGCCTCCATTCACTGGGGCTTTCCCTTCGGTGAGTACATCTATATCCCCGCCACGGTGGACCAGGAACTCTGGGTGGCCGGGGTGCCCTTCATGGATTCCCTGTCCTATGTCTTCCTGGCCTACGCCAGCTACTCTATGGCCCTGCTGGCGCTGACCCCGGGCCGCTGGGAGGGCAGACAGTTTTTTCTGACGGAGGAAGCCCACCGCCGGGGGTCGTGGCGCCCGATCATCCTGGGGGCGGTCTTGATGGTGACCCTGGATATCGTTATCGACCCCCTGGCTCTCCGGGGGTACCGCTGGTTTTTGGGGCAAATCTACGGCTATCCCGGGTCCGGGGTCTACTTCGGGATTCCCCTGAGCAACTTCGGCGGCTGGTTCCTGGTGTCCTTAGGACTCATCGGGGTCTTGCAACTTATCATTACCCGGGCGCCCGCGTCTCCCGGGTGGGATTGGGGCCGGCGGCGCTTCCCCTCCCAGGCCCTCCTGGGCCCCGGTCTTTACCTGGGCATCCTGGGCTTCAACCTAGCCATGACCTTTCTCATCGGGGAGACCTGCCTGGGCTGGGTGGGGATCTTCATCTACCTGCCCTTCCTGAGCTGGCTGGCCCTCCGGCTGGCGCCCGGGAGCCAGCAATAAAGGGCAGAGAACCGTCAAGGCTTTGGCCAGTTGGCGTGCGGCGGCGCGGCTCCGGCCCCAGAGGCCCAGGAGGTCCCGAAGCCTTCTCACGTCGGCGGCCACCCACCTGAGGGCGGCTCCAACCCCGAGGCTCGCCCCGGGGTCCCCGGCTGTATGGAGAAACTCCGGAATCTCCTCCGCGGGGCCGTCGGTAATGGCCCGGAGGCTCAAAAAGGCCAGGTCCTGAGCCGCGGCCAACTCCGCCAGGACGACGGTTTCCAGGTCCAGAACCGGCCGCGGCAACCCGGCCAGAGGTCCTCCCTGACGTCCCTTGTGGATGATGCGGCTGGTAGTGACCAGACTGGCGGTGACCGCGGTGAGCCCCGCCTGCTTCAGGGCGCCGCAGAGGAACGCCATGGGCTGGGGAGGAGCCGGCTGCGGGCCGGGCTTGAGTTCCCCGGTGCCGGGGCGGTAATGCCAGAAGGTCTCTCCCAGGACCAGATCCCCGGCAGCCAACCCCGGAGTCAGGGCGCCCCCGAACCCGGCGGAGACCAAAAGCTCGGGGCGGCAGCGGTCCACCAAGGTCTCCCCGGCCCGGCGGGCCGCGGCCGCGCCCATCCCGGACAGGGCCACCACCGCGCCTCCCGCCTCCCAGTCCCAGGCCGGCAGCCCCAGATCCCGGCGAGCCCTGGCCTTGACCCGGCGCAAAAAAGGCCGCACTTCCAGGGGCAGTGCAGCCATGATGAGAATCCGGCCGGTGGAGGCGGCGCTTGTGGCCCCCCGGCCCGCTGTTGTCGGGTCCATCAGGGTTTTGGCATCGGCAGGTGGTCCGGGTTGGGCGGCTCCGGAGCATACAGCTCCTTCTGGCCGGGAGCCTCCCCCACCTGCTTGGGGCCCCGCCAACGCCGTCCTTTGACCAGGAGATTGCCGTTCTTGTGGATCACGGTCTGGTCATCCAGGATAATCAAGCCGTGTTTGGCGGAAATATCCGAATAATATTGGTATTTCATGTGCTTATGGTTGAGACGGTACTTAAAAAAGAGGAAAAACACCATATAGATGACCACAATGACACCCAGCCCGGCCAGCACATAACTGAGGAAGCGGAAGGTGTCATAGCCCAGATCGCGCAGCCAGGCCATGATGTGATTCATGTTATACAGGGCGAAAATGGTCACCAGCAACAGGAACAACAGGCTCAGGTAGGGCAGGCGCTTGATCTGACTGATGACCGCGTCCATCTGATTAACGGGAATTTCCCCTCCATCCGCCGCGACTTCCGTTTCGCCTCCCAGAAAATAGTTGAATCCGGTGATGATCACCCCCATCAGAAAGGTGAAGACAATGGGGAAGGCAAAGGCCACAAAGACATATTCCCGCCAGGGGAAGGCGGACTGCACCCGGTGGTATTTATCGTCGGAAGCCCACAGGACCACCACGATAAAAATAACGATTTCGAGGATCCCGACGAGCTTGAGATAGTCGAAGAAGAGCTTCTTGCGGTCGCTCTTGGTGAAGTAATTGGCAAGTTTTGACATACTAACGCCCCCTGGGGCAGAACATTCTTATGACACAAAATAACAAGAAAAGCGGCCCCGGTCAACCCCCTTTATAGGGCTCAGGCCACGGAGAACGGGTGAAAACAAGGATGCGAGGAACTCAGGCGTAGAGGTATGGCGCAAACCGCCGGTCTTGTGAGGCTGGCCGGGAGCAGGCCCGCGCCGGAGAAACGGCGCCGCCGGGAGAAAATA
>Ga0351886_10042_pt1 | contig 67787 bp, 56 predicted proteins | sample TotcelFGM3001L14_FD_206761 | JGI IMG/M metagenome (GOLD analysis project Ga0351886, IMG submission 206761) | Enriched cells from coal bed in the Powder River Basin, Montana, United States - Total cells FGM rep3 HSBNCT.FGM.300.1.L14 ... | reverse complement strand
GGCTATAATAACTGCTTGCAGAAAGTGCAACTTATGAACCTCATCAAAATCAAATACTGATAGTTCATGAATTTCCCTCCTAGCCACTTCAATAACTCCCCTCAGACCAATATGTAAAACTTTCTCATAATTTACATCGGTAGATGTCATACCCTCCCTTTGTATGGCAGGGACAATCCTCGCGTTGACAGCATCCTGTGCCCAAGCTCCAAATACCTCTTGGAGTGTCTCATCCATCCTATCACATATCGATTTACCCTTCCACCAAAGACCATCCTCTATAATGGCTTTCTTGTCCTCCTCAGGAATGATAATTCCCACAACCTCGGAGCCAATTGTTGGCGTCTCAGATTTGCATTCATCTATCCCTATCTGTGGGTTTATCTCTACAGGGGTGTAGCAACCGCGAACAAATCTTGTCTGGGAACCTACAATCAATTCACCATTCCAGATGAGAACGGGAATGCCCTCCAGGACCTTTTCGAAGAGCTTTGCTCTCCTTATAACCGTCGGTTTTCCTTCAGTTTCTCTCCAAGACAGGGTTGCCAGATGACCCCTTTCAGCGCACAGATGCGGCGTCATTTCCCAATATTCTTGCCTGCGCTTTTTTACCCTCTCTGTTAGAACATTAACTTTATCTATCTCATCGATCGCTATTTTCGATACGACCATTTTGCGCTTCCTCCAAATTGTTTTCATTACTCACAGTGAGAATTCCTCGAACAGCTTTCCTTTTTTCCAGATCTTGGGAAATAATCACAAGACCCGTTTGCTCCTAATATGCTTCTCGTTTTGATAGCCCCGATAACGAATAGCTAATTTTATACGTTAAATGCTATTTGTCAACGGTCTATTCATTCTCCTATATCCATATCTTGGTGGAGCTTCACTTCGTCCACATTTGGCTCGGTAACCATAAAGCTATTTGAGGGAAGAAATAAAGCACTATGAATGCAACCCACAGCTAAGGACCTGGAAATAAATTAATCATCGATATTCAATTTCTGATCTTTTACTCATTGTTTTGTTGTCACGAATAAATCGAGCTCTGGGATGGAATCAGGGCCGCAGCAAAAACAGATGAGTTATTTATTTTCAGTTCCTAAGTATCCCTTGCAGGGCCGTGGGTATTATTTTTTTTAGCTCGTTGAAGGAGTCTGTCACAATCGATCAAAGTCCAATCAAAACCCGGTAAGTCTAAAATGATAGATCTGCTTTCATAAATGAAAACATATTTTTGGAACTGTCAAGCGCTGTGATTCTCCCGGCATAACCGGGAGGTAGCCCGATGAAATTACAAATTCCTTATTCAACCCAGATTATGCAACCGGATCCCTGAGCCAATCCCCCGCAAATGGCACAAGCTGAATACCCACCTCCATTTTCTTTAAGATTATAAGCTGCTGTCATCATAATGCGTGCTCCACTAGCCGTGTTAGGATGTCCAACCGCAATAGCGCTTCCATTGACGTTTAACCTTTCCTTCAAAATGTGGTATGCAAGATCGTCATTGTCGATAATAATCTTAGCAGATACTTCCTTTGCCATCTCATTGTATTCGGCTTTCATAAACCTCTCATTCGAGAGGAGTTTGGTCGATACCAGAGGCACACAGGCAAAGGCCTCATTAATCTCAATAAATTTCATGTCGTGAATATTTAATTTTGCCTCATCCAAACACTTTTTAATTGCAAACCCTGGAGACACCGGCATTACCCTTGGTTGAAGGGCTACCGTCGACATTGTCACAATTGTATAAATGATATCAAGTCCTAACTGTTCAGCCTTATTTCTCTTCATTATAATTTGAGCAGCGGCTCCATCATTCATTCCCGGCGAATTCCCGGTAGTGCAGGTTGGATTTCCAAAAATTGGTTTAAGCTTTGCGAGAGCTTCTATATTAATGTCGGGTCGATACTGTTCGTCGATATCCAGCAAATTTGTGGATGCTACATTCCCTTTCTTATCTTTCTTTACAATATTTAAAGGTATCATTTCATTTTTGAAGAAACCTTCTTTCCGGGCCGTGCCGTACTTAACATGACTTGCACATGCAACCTCATCCTGTTCCTCCCTTGATACGCCATATTCTATAGCCACATTACCTGAGTCAACGGCAACCGGGGCGTAATCCTTATACCCCAGAGGAATGATGGGATCCTCTATGAGGAATGAGGTATGACGTCTGCCTTCCCACCTTATTCCGCGTAACAGAAAGGGGATTGTGCTGAAACTGGTCGATCCGCCAGTCATTACAATTTCAGCTTCCCCTAACCGGATGCTCCTGATGCCATATTTCACAGAGTTCATTCCGGAGATACATGCTTGATCAAAGGTAACTGACGGTTTTTCAGGAGGGATACCTGCCTTTATCATGGTTTGACGAGCCACAACCGGAGTATATGGATCTTTAGTGCTACTAGTATCACCATTACCCCACCAGACTTCGTCGATTAATTCAGGAGCCATGCTTATTCTCTTCATGCTATTTTCCATAGCTACGGAGCCCAGATCATAGATATCAATATCCTTCAACGATCCACCGAAACGACCAAAGGGCGTCCTTACCGCGCTTACACAAACTATATCGTCCTTACTCTTCTGGAAACTCATCCTCTTGACTTCCTTTATCTTCTCTCTATCAAATAAAAGTTACATGGCAACCTATCCGCCATCAACACTCAGTACTATCCATGTCGTATAACTGACCTCGGGAGATGTCAAAAACAATGTTAAAACCTTCAGCTCATCCTCTCCACCGAAGCGCTGCATGGGAATAAAGCTTTTTATTCGTTTACCGTTACTCTCCAGGGTCCCCTGGCTGCCAAAACCAAATCAGCGCCTGCTTCCGCCGGCGCATATGCCATCTGTAATCCTATACCGGTGGCTCCTCACGTAACTATAGCCGCTTGGCCTGTCAAATCCAACAACTCTTTAATATGTCTCATACAGAGAAACTTTCTATTTTCAGCAGTCAAAACAGGTACTAATATTCATAGAACCCTCGACCGGTCTTTCGTCCCAATAATCCCGCCAATACTCTCTTCTTCAAAAGAGGATGGGGCTTATACCCGTCCCCAAAATCACGCTCCATTATCTCCATGCCATGCATAGCAATCTCCGCGCCCACCAGATCAAGCAAGCGGCAAGGCCCCATAGGATGGCCAGCGCACAATTCCATTGCCTTATCGATATCTTCAGGCTTATTTCCTTCCTGAACAAGCTTAATAGTTTCATTTAATAATACATCGAGCAAACGGCTCACTATAAATCCTGCGAAGTCAACAGCCTCGATCGGCTCTTTACCCAATTTTCTCACATAATCAATAACAGTCTTCCTGTTTTCATCAGATGTAAGCTGGCCGGAAATAATCTCAACACCTTTCATGAGAGGCACAGGATTCATAAAGTGAATGCCTATGATTTTATCTCCACAGTTAGTAACGCTAGCAATTTCCGTAATGGGAAGCGCTGAGGTATTGGTGCCCAGGATAGCCTCTTTTTTGCATAACTCCTCTAACTTCCTAAACATATTGTGCTTAAGCTCAAGATTCTCAAAAACAGCCTCGATAACAAGATCCGCATCTTTACAGGCATCCTTCAAAGCGGTAGTAAACTGTATGCGGTCAAGCGCGGCATCCATATCCGCTTTTGCCATTTTCTCTTTGCTTACCAATTTGCTCAAGCTCTTCTCAATGGACACCCTGGCCCTCAAAAGAGCATCACTATAAACATCCTGCAGTACCACATTGTACCCAGCCACAGCACTTACCTGGGCTATGCCGCTGCCCATAGCGCCGGCCCCGATCACTCCTATGTTTCTCAATTTCACAACTGCTTTCCTTTTCATTTTATTTATCTTTGAAGATAGGCTTACGTTTTTCGGTAAAAGCCAACATGCCCTCATTATGATCCGCTGTTCCAAAACAGTTGGCGAAACACTCAATCTCAAGCTGCAATGCACTGTCCAAGTCTATGTTATAGCCACAATTGAACGCTTCCTTGGCCGGCATCAGGAAAGGAAGTGACTTGTCGGCAATCTTAGATGCCAATATCGTAACTTACTCAACAAATTCGTCCGGAGGCACAACCTTGTTAACCTGTGTATGATTTGCCACCATGGCAAATTCTCTAACTTCCAGATCGGAACATTGTTTAATTTCGTTTATGTCAGCACAGGCTGCAAGAGTCTTCTCACCCTCACCGGTAAGTATGCGTTCCATAACAACATGAACACATATCTATTTTAACATACTGTTTATTCAGATATAAACAGGTATTCTCACGTTAAATAGATCAAGTTAATATGTAACGCATCCTTAAGTATGGCCAGCCCAACCTGATCATCCTTTTCCATCTCCTCAAATACCTTGCCCAGTTCCATGAAAACCTTGCTGTTCAGGGAATTAAGGAACTGGAAATTAATTAATCATCGGATTTTGGGTGGACTGATAGTATAACAATTCCACTCCTTATTAGAGTCGTTTTTCTTTATAGACAGAGTTTTCATTTTATAAATCGATGATTAAATAATATCCGGCTCCTAAGCGCCTCTGGTCTATTAATAGCCAATAGCGCAATCCCTTCATTAACACTGCATTAGATGGTGTCATACTGATAATCCATTTACGCTGTCTCCTTATTTGGCATCATTATAAAAGCCTTGCCATCCATTACTACGACTCCATCATGGTTTTGACATCAGGTCCTGTGACAAACTCGATTCTTTTCTAAATCTTTCTCTATCACCTCAGCATACGCAAAAAGAGTGTCCCCAATATAAACCGGCTCGATATACTTTATGGTTTGCTCCAGGTAAACAGCTCCCGACCCCGGCAATTGAGCACCAAGGACGTTGGATATCAAACCCAGCCCCAAGATACCGTGAGCTATAGGTTTATGGAAACGGGTACTTGCCGCATACACACGGTTAACATGGATGGGGTTCATGTCGCCGGTAATACCAGCGAAGAGATAGACATCCGTTTCTGTTACGGTTTTGCTATATTATTGTATTTCACCTACCTCTATTTCATCGATATTCCTAACCTTCACGATTCCCCCTTCTCCCAGTGATATCAATCGGAAAAATAATCTGCCTTCATTTCCACAGTCAGCCCATCAGTGTTTAGCAATAGTTTTGCTAACCCCTCGATCATGGGGAGTTCGTAACAAAAGAAATATCGGAAGGCATACATCTTCCCCTGATAGAAATTGGCATCTGCCTCTGAAAGAGCATCTTTGTTTTTCAAGGCCTTTTGAACCGATATGGACTGAAGCAGCCACTGCCAAGTGATGGTAATGATTCCAAATAGCTCCAGATAAAGAGTTGCATCGGCAAGAAAAATCTCTCGATTTCCTTCTTTTTCTATATTCAGCAAATGAGAAGTTACCTCTTGAAGTTTCTCCAGCGCATCTTCGAGTTCCCGCGCATACGGCTTAAGCTCGTTTATAGCCTCTGCTGCATGTATGCTCTCTTGAACCTCCTCCAAGAATAATCGAAAGGCGCGGCCATCTTTCATTGTTACATTTCTTCCAAGCAGTGTTATCCCGTGAATGCCTGTTGTGCCTTCATGTATGGGATGGATGCGTGCATCACGGTAATACTGCTCCAGCGGATAATCATCGCAGTATCCGGAACCGCCAAAGCACTGCAAGCCCTGGCTTATGGATTCTATGCCCATTTCGGACGGGTAACTCTTTGCAACGGGTGTCAGAATCTCCAGCAGAAGTTGATATTTTTCCTTCTTGTCGTCAGGAAGCACTTTAATCATATCGACATATTCACTGCACTGCATAATAAGAGAAAGTGAGCCTTCTACTACAGCCTTTTGAAACAATAGCATGCGCTTGACATCCGCATGTTCTATTATGGGAATCTGCGGCAGGTTAGGGTCTTTTTTTGCGATACTGCGGCCCTGACGGCGTGTTTTAGCATAATCAAGAGAGGCATAATATGCGGCCGTTGCAATAGAAACGGCACCTATGCCGACTCCGATGCGCGCCTGGTTCATCATCTGGAGCATGTACCTCAATCCATTGTGGGGCTCTCCAACTAGCCATCCGCGGCAATTGTTTTTGTCTCCGATGGCAAGCTGCACAATCGGACATCCCCTGTAGCCCAGCTTGTGATATATCCCGGATGTGATCACATCGTTTGAAATCAGCTGGCCATTTTCATCGATTCGATTTTTCGGAACGACAAAAAGAGAAATGCCCTTTATCCCGGGGGGAGCATCCTTAATCCTGACCAGCATGAGATGGACTATATTTTCAACCCCGTCATGATCTCCGGCGGAGATGAATATTTTTTGACCTCTTATCAGATAGCACCCATTCGCGGTCGGCTCAGCCGCGGTGGTGATATCTGCAAGAGATGAGCCTGCCTCGGGTTCCGTCAGAGCCATGGTTCCCTGCCATTTGCCTGCAAGAATGTGCAGTGCGTAAATGTTGAACAGTTCCCTGCTGCCGAAACTTTCTATCAGGTGTGCTGCTCCGGCAGACAGCCCGGGATAAACGCCTGCCGAATAATTTGCCGCCGCGAAAATAAAGTCACAGGCATTTGCGATTAAATGGGGAAGCTGATTGCCGTCTTGTTCATAAGGCATTCTGCCTGCGATCCATCCTCCCATGCCGAATTCATTCATTATGGTTTTTACGGAAGGATGGACTTTGACTTTACCGTCGGCAAGTTCCGGAGGATTACGATCCATTCCGGTAAAGACCGGATAAAGAAGATTTTTAGACAGCTTCAGCGCTTCATTTATGACCATATCGAATGTTTTTCGATTGTGTTCCCTGTAATAATCGTACCTGGTCAGGGATTCTGCACCAAAGACCTCATATAACAAAAATTTCAGATTCCTTCCGCTTACAAATTTTCCTCCCAATAGCTTACCTCTCCTATCGATCTTTTCGTCGTTATCAATACTTTAACTTTAATGTTAATGCATTCATGTGCAAGATGTCTGCCAAAGGCGAAGGCCGGAAGGGGAAGCAAATTTTCTTTAATGATCAAAAAGAGTTGAACTGGGAAAGACTGGAAAGATGTTTCCCGATGAATGATATGAATATGTGGCATGCAACAGAAGTGATGCGCTACATATCTGTTGCACGCCACATATTTTCCTCAGATTTAGAAAGCCGATATTTGTGGATTTTTCTGTAAAGAGTACTCCGATCTATTCCAAGAAGACGTGCAGCTTTTGCCTTGTTCCAATATGTCTTGTCCAAAACAGTGAGGATCTCTTCTCGTTCCTTCACAGACCTTTTTTTGCCAATTCGCTGCCTATCGTCGTGGTACCCTCTTATTTCTACAGGCAAATGTTCGAGGCAAATAATCGGGCCGCGACAGAGGATAAATGCGTGTTCTATGCTGTGCCCCAACTCTCTGATATTCCCTGGCCAGGGGTAGCTCATGAATATCTCTACTACCTCATCAGATAGTCCATGGATGTTTTTTGAGAAATTCTTATTAAAGACACCCAAAAAATATTCAACAAGCAACGGAATGTCCTCAACCCTCTCACGGAGGGATGGCATTTTCACTTCCACAACCTTCAGACGATAATAAAGGTCCTCCCGGAATTCCCCCAGTTTTACCTTTTCTTCCAAATCCCGGTTCGTACATGCGATAACACGGACATTAGCCTTTATGGGAACAGACTCCCCGACCCTCTCAAATTCTTTTTCTTCAAGGACCCCCAGAAGTTTGAGCTGTATTCTTAGAGAGACATCTCCGATTTCGTCCAACAGAATCGTTCCGCCAGACGCGGCCTGGAAACGACCCTGGTTGTCTTTTATGGCACCCGTAAAAGAACCTTTTACATGGCCGAAAAGTTCGCTTTCAAGCAGGCCTTCGGACAGAGCGGAACAATTCACCGTTACCATCGGTTTTAAAGCGCGATTTCCGCTATAATGAATAGTTTTTGCTACCAGTGATTTCCCTGTGCCGCTCGCGCCTGTGATCAAAACGGTAGTCTCTAAGTCGATCAAAAGATTTAAAAGCTCGTAGATATCCTGCATCTTGCCGCTCTTGCCGATAATTTTTTGAAACTGATTCTTCTCTCTCAATTCCTGTTCAAGGTTGCTAAGCCTGGTTATGTCCCTTACGACAACAACTATTCCCATAAACTTGTCATTTGGGCTCAGTAGTCGGGAGCTAGTGACAATTACTCTCTGTTGATGTCGATGATGGTGGTTGCATTTTATCTGGTATTCATTAATCATGATTTTACTTCTTAATGCCTCCTGAATGACATCGAGGCAGTTTTTGTCACATTGAGTCAAACAATCAGGGAACACCCTGCCAATATTTTTTTTTGCGGCCAAACCACAGATATTTTCTGCGGCTGTATTTGCTTCAACTACTACCATATCAGAGTCAAATGTGATGATAGCATCTTTTCCGCTCTCGAAAATAGCTTTCAAATGGCTGCGATGCATCTGCAGTTCTTTTTCAGCCAGTTTACGGTCGGTGATATCACGCACAACGCTCCGAAACCCTTTCCGATGGCCTTCCGAGTCTCTTATTAAAGATATGGAATTTTCTATGATTCTCTTGACTCCGTTTTTTGTTATTATTTCATAATAAAATCCCTTGTTATGCACCCCTGAGTTGTAGACTTTATTGTATGCCGCAAAAACGGTATTTGCCATGCTCTCGGTCATATATTCTCGAAAATTCAACCCAATAAGTTCCTCCATAGGATACCCTGTTATCCTACTAAACGAATTATTACAGAATACTGTGGTTCCATTAACATCAACTTCAATATAACCCTCTTCGATACCCCCAAGGATAGTTTGCTGCCTTTCCTCAAGGGCTCTTAATGTCTTTTCTGCGTTCTTGTGATCGGAAGACTTTACTTTTAGTATATTCAGGTTTCGCCCTGATTCACCAGACCTCATTTCCTTGTCCACCAAGAGTCCCTCCCAAATCCGACACAGATTTAAACAGATCAGTGCCTTTTAGATTTTTTGTAATATACTCAGGTAGTTTCTTTGTTCCTAGCTAATTTTCCACTGAACTGAGCGATGCATTTGTGACATAGTATTCCCCATGGATACTTCGTTCATATGTGTTTAAGGCAGCCCTTTCAAGGTGGTACTAAAATTCATTTACTTCTCTCGGCAAGAATTTTTGCTATAGAGACATGAGGATGCTTCGGATCAGCTTTTCTTTTTGTCGCTGGTTTTTTGGGTCCTCTTGGGCTTTTTAAAAATGAGGCTATCTTCACGTTGGATGCCAGTTGCATTAAAAGCTTGATCACTTCGGCTTGTGATGCTTGTTGAAAAATTTTCCATTCATCCGCTTCTATCATAATCTGCATTCCACGGAAGCCGCCGGAAATCTCATCGGCGACATAGTAGCCCGATAACTTGTTGTCCACGATATCGTTTCCATGTGCACTGCTTAAAGCAGCTTTCACAACAGCCAAAATGATATGGGAAACCAGTGCTACGCAAAAGCCGAACAGGGCAGCTGGTGGATAGCCGAGAGAATTTATTTCAGAGTTCCAGAATTTCTCCAATTCCTGAAAGGATGTTTCAATTTTCCATCGGTTACGATACAGTTCTACTATCAGGGCCGCACTGGCTGAAGCCCGGGGTAAATCTGTGATAATCGCTATGGTTGCATCACCATCGCGTGTCTTGTTTTTCAGATACAACCGTATTAATCGGAACTGTATCTTTTCGCCCAGCTCATTGACAACTGCAATTCTTTGTTCGGTCACTTTTCCGGTTTCGGTTTTTCCAGCTCGCTTTTCTTTGCCCAATATTTCAAATGGTAATTGGCCGTGCAAACGGGTTATGCTGTATGCATTTTTTGCGGCTATATCCAAAATAAATTTGCGTACACAAAAACTTCTATCCGATATCCATATATCACCGGCTTCCACTGTCAATATGACATCAGAAAGCAATGATCGTTCCTGAGCATGTCCGTCTTCACATGTGAATACATCAATCGGCATGCGCAGAGCGGGATCAAAAACGACTAAAGATTTTCCCGGCAATGCTCCGGATGAAATGGGACGAAGTTCTTTGATGCGATGTTCGACGGCTTCAATGCAGTTGCCATCCAGAATTTTAATTCGAAACCCGGGCAAAAGCGGTTTTTGTGGCCCCAGTGCTTCGATGATCGGCCTGGCTTCACGGGCCGCATATCGGACCAATTCCGCCGACGTATTTGTTTCAATGCCGTTCAGCTTATTATATACGGATGTTATGGATACATTGATTTCATCCCTGCTTGTCATGAATGCAGCGTTCACGGATTTTCTGCTACCAAGAACAACGTGGCTCATAATGTTAAAAACTGTTGAAAAGAGTAACTCCCGCGTATATTGGGTCTTTGTTGTCTTGGTGTTGGATTCCATATTATAAGATTACGGCCATGTGGCAGCGCGACCAGGCTGCCAGTCTGGGAGGCCCACCACTCTGTCAGCGCGTCTCTTAGCGCTCCCGTCCGAGCCAGCAATCCGGCATCCGTTTCAATCAGTCTGGCGATGGCTGGGATCTCGCCAATGCTCGACTTGAAATCACGGTAACGGTCATCATCGGGTCTGCGGGCAAAAAGAACGTCCGGCGAGAAACTGAGCGCTTGGAAAAGGGCTTCGTTAGCTTCGATCTCGGCGACCGGAATGCCACCAGCAAGATGTGCACGAACATCATGCGGTTCCGGTAATGGAGAATTGTCCACATAGCGACGGGCGTTGAGGTTGAAGTCATTGGCTCCATCTGCAATTTGATGCTTTGTGGTAAGGCAGTCGTATCGAATTACGGGAATGATGTCAATATGTTCAAAAATGGCTTGACCATTAACTTGCCGGTCTTTCGCAGTTCATCGTATATGTCCGAAGGCTTATCTGCAATCGATATATCAATGTCTAAAATATTGCAGGTTGACATGAATTCATGAAATCCCTTTAGCTTTGTCGCGCTTGAAAGAGCCTTAATCCCGCGCATTATCTCATAATATGTGATAACGCTGATAGTTATGGTATCATGGTTTTCCCAATATTTCTTAAACTTAAGAATCACTTGCGGGTTTCCACGCATGAATGCAGAAATGATGTTTGTATCAATAGAGCCATCTTCATAATCTGATAATCCGTACCTTGTCAGATGGGGAGAGATCCTTTATTTTTTTAACAATTCCTGTTCATAATTCATTTTTGTCAACATGGTAACCCCCTGATATTTCCATAACATAAAAACAATACCTGATTCATCAATGATGTCCGGCCAGTGAATTTCGTATCCTATCCCTGAAATTATCCAATTCTTCCGATGTGTTGGTGTCGCATGCAGCCTGCGGGTATATCACGACCATCTCAAATGGTTTGATATGACGGCAGATCCAGATTCAATTTTTTGCATGCAATCCCCACGAAACATCTTCACGATTGTGGGTTTCCAGATAGTTTTCATCGTCTGATATCCTTTATTCACAAATATTTAAAGCAGGATTATTCGAATCTGTCAATTGAATCCGACTCCCGGTTGATGGTGTTACGGGCAACACGCACCATCCCCTTTTCAGAAATTTCTGAGATGGAATGCCTGCCGCCGGCTCAATGATGCCATGCGGTCGGTCGTACCGTGTGCATGCTCGCTGTGATCGGTCCGGAAAAACGCCAGATGCACAATCCAGTCATCCACCACCAGGGCAGCCCCCATCAGCTCCCTTGCAGTATAACGGCGATCATTTCCCATGCCAACAGAAGGAAAGCTCTCCTCCACCGCCCCCCGAATCCGTTCCAGAATTTTATCCACCTTGATTATGGCCGGGCCACTTTTCCCCGGACGGGCCATGGGAATGTCCATGGCATAGCTGTTGATGAGTTTGTCGTGTAACTGCCGGTAGATTTCGGGGCGGGAGACCATTTCCACCCCGGCAACCCGTCCCCGGATCAGTACAACCATGCCGCATTGCCCGTCCTCGCAGGAAAAGGCTTTTTGATAGGCATTAATATCCTGTCGTTTGTTTTCAAATGCATCCTTCATGGCACCGGTGCCAGAATGGGTTCCGTGGCATTGATGCAGTTCCGCAATGCTGTCCCAGACTCGACCCTGGTCAGACCGGTATCGCCCCGATGATTTCAGCGAGGATGACACCGATTCGTTTTTCCTGCTGCGAATGGAGGGCGACATGCACACATTAGAGTCTTCAAATCGCTCTGAGCGATAAGACCACCTGCCATGCTCGGTGCAGGACACGGGAATGACCAGACTGGCGCCGGCAGCAATCAGAATGCTGGTGTTGAGCACCCGGTTCTGTTTGGCTCCGGCCAATTCCTCTCCATCAATGATCAAAACGTTTTTCCCGGTCAGATTGATCACTTTCAGCTCCGGAACACTGCCGCCTTCACTGACCTCGCTGATGGTCAATCCACTGGCCAGGGCCGTTTTCAGGGTGATGTAGTCCGGGCCGCCAACAGACAGACAATACAGCGGGACTATGGCCAGATCCTGGTGAATGGTCAGATCACCCGGTCGAATGATGTCACCAAACCATTTGGTCAGAATTGTTTCCATGATGATCTCCTCTGATATATGAAAACGAAAGGATATCTAAACATCTTATTTTTAACACAAATCACCCAAAGCTAAGAGTTCCTCATTTTGGTTGAAAATTGGTTCAATTTCATTGCTAATCTGTTTGACCAACTTTAGGGGCAATTTGGCCTCCTTAAAGCGCTTCTTGATAATTCGAGTCACATTGCGATTCAATTGGTTGCCATAATCGGATTGCAAATAGAGATGGAGAAAAACGGTCTGGAGATCATCACTGGAAAAGTCTGAATCCGGCAAATCAAGGCAAAGAAGATTGATGATTTCTTGAATGGTTGTTGGCAAATGATCAAAAATGTTCAGCAGTTTCGGATCGAGTTTAATGTCGTATTGATTCAAAAAATTAGCAAATTCCGATAAGCTATGTTCACCCGCTTGACCATACGAAAGGGGAAATTCAATATCTGATAAATTTGTTTCATCCAGATCTCTATTATTATTCATAATAAGCGATAGGGCTGATTTTCTTCGGATAAAGGTTGGTTGGTCAAGATCATCAAGATCACCTTCTAAAATATAATTCAAATCGCGGCTTTCATAGGAAACCATGCAGGGTGCCAGATCTCTTACCTTCCCCATAGCTCCCCATCCAGCAGCATGCATCTGTTTGACCCTGCGAATCTCTGGCAGGGTCACAGCTTTTTCACCCTCTGCCTGAATTGCTATCGCCAGACAATGCGTATATTTGCAGATCAACTGGTATTTAACTGATAGTGCCGTTGCATCATCTGGATCCGTCATATCCGCCAGCTTCGTTGCAGCAGCCATTCGAGCAATAAGGCCAGGCTCTTTGCATACCCCTGCTGTTGACACATCACCTGCTGATACATCAATCGCCTGACCGTCGGCCATAATCAAGGATAGCCCTACCTCACCGGATTCAACACGATTTGCAAACCTTCCAAATACATTAACCGTGTCTCCATCAAAGAGAGTTTCAAGCGTTCCCGGGAAGACTTGATCTGGTAGAGATGGCCAGACCATATCAATTTTCTGGATTACTGGAGAACAAATCCTTCCGGCATGACGCAATATCTTTTCGTTCATGGATTCACCCGGAAACACAAATTCACAAGCTCCCCCAGTTCTTGTCGACAATTTCTTCAGATTGCTTTCCGCCGGAGAACTACCAACACCGATAGAAAATATGCGATGGTTTTTTTTTGATGCCAGTTTCACAGCACCATCGATGTCCCATACCTCGCCATCCGTAATCAATAAGATATCCTGGCTCAAAACGGCTTTGCATATGAATCCGAGCGCATTTTTAAGAGCGCTTTCCATTTCTGTCCCGCCCATGTCAGCCTGAAGATCCTTCACAAAATCCATCGCTTCTTCCAGATTGTCCTGGTCAGCCGGTTTCATTTTGCGGAACAAGGTTTTATGCCCACTGCCAAAGGCAACAATATTGAAATAATCCTGCTTTCGCAGTGTTTTCAGAACATTTCTCGATGCACTTCTGGCTTGATTGATGGAGTCACCTGCCATGGAGCCGGAACAATCCACTACCAGAATCAGCCCATATGATCCTTCATCCGGCTGATTACCAAAATGAGGGTGAAAACATGCCCAGAGCAAATGACTATTGCCATCCAGTCCCCACATCAGAGATGACTTGTTCATATTTGAAACAGAAAGATTCAATACAAAATCCCGATCCATCAAGGCGCTCGATTGAGCAAAATGAATTAGCACAGAATCATCAAGCAATTCCATGTTGATATCATGGCTGGGAGATGCAATGACAGCAGATGCCATTTGACCATGAACCCGGATTTTCATGCTGTACCGGTTTTCTGTAAGAAAATCCGTTTCCGGTATCTGATGATCCACCAGTCCGGCTTTTTCAGGATCACCATATCGGGATGCGATGGTTGTGGGAATGGTAAAACGAAGATCATGCCCCTGCCACATCAGAAACATCCCATAGGTAAAAGAAATTGCGACGTGTTCACCCGGTTGGATATTTGCAATGTTGAGTGTATATATTCCGTGGGAGGGATTCTGGATCATGGCAGGAAGATCACCATCTACAACAGCATCTTCATACCGGTCTTCAGCCTGTTTTTTGGGAATAATCTGTCCGATCAGTTTCCTGTCGCCAACAACAAGATTCATATCCAGAAGGACAGCATCGCTTGGCAGTGGGAAGGTGTAAACCGCCTCGATGTTTACGGCTCCATTGTTGACATATTGGTGGGTGGTCGAAACCTTTGCCAGGGTTTCATATAGATCCGCCTCGATCTGAATATCCTGAAGCACACAATCCGGATTGTCTAATCCGGCGAAGGTTTCTTTGTACATGATAGGCTCCCAGATTTGATGGTGGAATATAGAGAAAGAATCGATTTCGTCAGACTTCGTAAATCTTCAGAGGAAATATTCGTACGATCAGGATCAACCAACAGTTCGATGCCATCAGAAATAATAATTCGGGAACAGACAGATATATCTCCTGGTTTGGGTCTTGGAGGCGGTGGAAGAGGTTTGTCCCCTCGCTGCTCAAACAGGATCTCCTTGATGCCCTCCAGCGTTACGCCAGCAGCTTTCCATTTTAATATAAGCAGCAGCTCTTCCAGATGTGTCCGTGTGTATTTCGCACCACGGCTATGTCCTATCGGAGGCATTAGAAGCTTGTTCTGAATATAAAACCGGATGCCTCTTCTGGTCAGCCCGGTAAGCGAACATAGATCATCAATGGAAAAATATTCTGAAGAGGTTTTCATGACATATATTTATAACATTTTTAATGATATTATCAAGAGAAAAATAACGACTATTTGTCAGCCATCGAATTTTGGCTAATGCAGTTTTGAATATTTGGAATATTATAGCAATGCCAGATACAATCGTTATCAGATCGATGGTAAATGATTATAAACAAGTTTTTATGCCGATGGAATATTGATTTGTTAGCAGAGGAAAATATGAAGAAAGATGTTTTGTCTATTTCCTGTATTGGAGGGCATTCGATGGATATTTCCGGAATGGGGCTCTGCACTTGACTCCTCCTGTCACAAGATGTAGTAGGCTGGGGGGACCCTTACTTGGCCGTGATATAATAGGCTGAAATCCTTTGTCCTATTGTATAAATCGTGTAACTCGATGTCCCATTTTGATTTTAGATAAACACAATATATTGTGGTATCAGGAGTCAAGTGCATAGCCCAATTCCGGAATTTGACATGTATGGATGTTTTGAAAATTGATGGTGTCGGAAATATTTTAATTTTATAGCCGCGAGATCTGGCAGGTGCGCCGGAAAACCTTTTCCTCTTGACAATTATTTCACTGTGAACAGAAAATAGATTGGTATTCCCTTTGGGTATTTGCGTTATTTGCTAACAGATGGTGAAGCGTTGTTCAAACTCATTTTCAATATGCATGACCAGAGCTGGATATTGAACACCCAGAAGATGGAGTAGTGCCATGGAAGACAGGATCATTCTGCATATTGACATGAATGCATTTTTTGCCAGCGTGGAACAGCATGCGAATCCAGAGCTGCGTGGAAAACCAATTGCTTATTGGCTCCAACGGCAGGACCGTGATCACTACAGCCTCATATGAAGCCCGGAAATATGGCGTAAAGACCGGCATGGCCATCTGGGAGGCAAAACGTCAGTGCCCTCAGATTATACTTGTCGTTGGAGACAACCGTAAATACACATACACATCAACCCAGATTTTCAATATGATGCTGGATTACACGCCACTGGTGGAGGTGTTCAGCATCGATGAAGCCTTTCTGGATGTCACCCATTCCCTTCAAATATTTGGCACCCCAGAACGCATTGTTTATCTGTTGAAAGCCCGGATCAAGGAAAGCTTCGGACTGACATGCTCCGTCGGTATCGCGCCAAACAAACTGCTTGCCAAGCTTGCAAGTGACATGAAAAAGCCCGATGGATTGACCTTAATTGGACGAGATGATGTGTCTCGGGTAATAGATCCCCTGCCCATTAAAGACCTTTGCGGTATCGGCTCACGCATGGAACAAAAGCTGAACCTTCTGGGAATCCGGACAATCGGGGAACTGGGACGGTTTCCGGTGGATATTCTGAAACGGAAATTTGGTGTTGTCGGTCAGCATCTTCATGACATGGGACTTGGAATTGACAACAGCCCTGTAGTGCCTGCCAGTGATCAAGACAGAGTCAAATCCGTTGGACACAGCATGACACTAAAACAGGACATTTTCCGGCGCCAGGATATCCTCCGTTACCTGCTTCAGTTATCCGAAATGGTCGGAAGGCGAGCAAGACGATACAGCGTTTCCGGCAAAACCGTCAGTCTTAATGTCCGCTATGCCGATTTTTATACCAGTTGGGGAAAACAGAAGACGCTGAGCAAACCCATTAACCAGAGTAACGATATCTATCAGGCTGCAATCGATATCCTGGATACAGTCGAGCTTCAGCAACCGGTCCGATTGCTTGGGATACGGTTAACCAATTTACAGCATCGGATTGAGCAGCTTCCCCTATTCCAACAGGAACGAAAAAAGGCGCTCATGGTTCAAGCAATGGATGCCGCCAATAACCGCTATGGAGACTTTACCGTTACTTTTGGCAGTCTCTTGGATACTGAGGAAAAAGGCAGTCATGTGATATCACCGGCATGGCGACCTGACGGGATAAGGTGCGTGGAGATAAAGTAAAAAATGGAAAACCAGACCGGCACCAATCACAATAAAGGGATAATTGTTCCATATGAACGGTTGAGCCAAGAGGCATTACGTGGACTGATCGAAGAATTCGTGACCAGGGATGGGAGTGATACCGGATACACAGATGGGAGCCTGGAAGATAATGTCAGAATGGTCATGCGGCAGTTGAAGATGGGAGCAGTACTGATTGTCTATGATGAGACCACCCAGACCGCGAATATTGTTCCAAAAGAATATGTGAACGTTCTTCCGTCAGAATGAATATCCGATTGAATGAAACAGGGACAAAAATAAATCATCAGAGCAAGGACATGAAAAGGGCATTCAACACTATTTGAATCCGGCAGATGATTCGGTGTCACTTGGGCCTTGAATATTGAATTGAATCGAACAAAGATTGATTTGTCTGGTTAATGGAATTGGAATGAATATGGGTTTTGTTTTTGGTTTATTAGCGGCGAGAGCTGGATGGTGCGCCTGGATGAAAAATCTGGCTTGACTTTCACCCAGAACTCTTTATGATATGAACTGTATTGAGGACATTTTCAGGAAACGGTATCGGTTATCGCAGTCATTGATGCGGCCCGAGCCTCTATAGTTTCTTAAAAAGCCTCCCACTGGCGATGGAATTCGCTGGTGGGAGGCTTTTTTATTTTTGCCCATAATCAAAAAAACAGGAGGAGTCGATCGCAAACTGGAACTGGCTGAGCAGGCACAACCGGGCCGCTCAAAGATGAAACAGAATCTTCAGCAAAAAAGGTTGAACATGGGATACAGCGCAGCACGTTTGATCAGGATGTCGGATGGCTGGGAAGCAGCCTAGCCCGGCAGTGTTCACGAAACGTCTTTTGACAATCAAAGAGTTGGCTTCCGAAATAGGCGGAACCAAATGGTTCTGGCGGAGTATGATCTGGGACGGCCAATTACCATACGTTCAGGTAGGGAAAAAGATGTTTGTGGACCAGCACGATATCGAATTGTTCATATCAAAAAACAAGCATAAAAACTGATGGCTGTGTCTGAAAATAGGCACAGTCGAACTTATTAATATATTAAATGATATCAGTTTGATACTAAATAAAGGCATGGTGTAATTATGAAAAAAAACAGCTTGAAAAATACAATCGAATCGACATAGGATGGTTTTCAAAAGGGGTCGCATGGGAGACCAGGTGGCCCTCTTATCCATCTTGTGCCCGTCAAGTCAGGATGGAGGATATATGGGTAGTATCTATAAGCGAGGGGATGTTTACTGGATCAAATATTATAGAAGCGGCAAATCCTACCGTGAAAGCACGAAAAGCGACAAAAAGATGGTCGCAAAAAAGATGCTGGATAGAAGGGAGGGAGAAATCGCCCAGGGGAAGGTGCCTGGGGTACAGTTTGACAAGGTGACCTTTGATGAATTGGCCGAGGAATTCATTCGAGATTATCGGGTCAACGAAAAAAAATCATTATACCGTGCGGAGGTCAGCGTTCGATACCTGAAAAATGAATTCCAGAATACCAGAATCACGGAATTGACGACCCCCCGGATTCAGGAATATGTGTCAGAGAGATTGAAATGGTCTTGTACCAAATGTCAGTCAAAATTCCTTCTCACAGGCGATCCGAAATGCCCTCGGTGCGGTGAAACCAGATTAGAGAAGGGGGCGGCAAACGCCACCGTCAATCGTGAATTAGCGGCTCTCAGGCGCATTTTGAACCTTGGAGCCAGACAAACCCCGCCAAAGGTCAGCCGTGTTCCACATATTCCGATGCTGAAGGAAAACAACACCAGGAAGGGATTTTTCGAGCACAAAGATTTCCTTGCATTTCGGGATGCGCTTCCGGATTACATGAAAGCGGTGGTTACCTTTGGTTACAAGGTTGGCTGGCGTGACCAGGAGATTACCTTTTTGACGTGGGACAATGTGGATCTCGACAACGGGATTGTTACCCTGAATGTCGGTGAAACAAAGAATGACGAAGCCAGAACGATCTATATGGATGATGAACTGAAAGCCTTATTCAGGGGACAATGGGAAAAACGCAACCTTCAGAAGACACAGTCGCCTTTTGCGTTCCCAAATAAGACCGGATCCGGTCGGATCGTCAATTTTAAGAGAGCATGGAATGCCGCCTGTCGAAAAACCAATCTGGGGTATGGATACCGGCTTACGGTAGATTACGTCAACAAATGGAATGACAAATTGCCGTCTGGTCCGATTTTCCATGATTTTCGGCGAACCGCAGTACGGAACATGATCAGGTCAGGAATACCGGAACGGGTGGCCATGATGATATCCGGACACAAAACCAGATCGGTCTTTGACCGGTACAACATTGTCAGTGATACGGATCTGAAAATGGCAGCCCAAAAGCATCACGAATACCTCGAATCACAAATGGGCACAGTTTTGGGCACAGTCGGTGAATAAAATGAAAAAATGGTTATCGATTGATACGATAACCACCTAATTTAGTTCATAATTTATGGTGCCCCTGGCAGGAATCGAACCTGCGGCACATGGATTAGGAATCCATTGCTCTATCCACTGGGCTACAGGGGCCTTGGAAAAGTGAAGGATATGATCAGTGTAATCAGTTGCAAGGAAAATAGCAGATAGGCAGTGGAAGTTCAAGATAAAGCATACATGCCGGATAAGCAGCTTTTCAAATTCATCCATACCCGGCGGGCAGCAGTGGTTTTCCGCTGTCACTGCCATGGTTAGCGTATCCCAAACTCGAAACCGGTGATCAACCGCCAGGTCCATTGCAGCCTCAAAGAATGGCGTGGTTAAAGCAGGGGAGTAATTGAACTTGATATTTTGGGCGAATTGATTCACAAAAGAGTTGTTAACAGGTGCCTCCTTTTTTGGAAAGTGTGTTTTGACGAACCACCTCTATAAAGGATAGCTTTCAAGATAAAGATTTTGGATGTGTTATCGGTCGGGGATGACCGCTGTTTTTCAAGGCGTCAGCCGCCAAAAGGCCTATCCCCTCCCTGCTGCCTTGCGAAATGAATTTTCTGAAAGTCTATAGAAAACCACCATCCGGCTTGTAACTCCCTGTTTACGATCTTTTTTCGAACTTTCGTTCGATAAAAGATAATGCATATCAGGCAGTCTGGCTTTGATTTCGTCAGAAATTTATTGAAATATCGAACAATTTCTTCATATTTGAATGAGCCCCGGAATTATTATGATCAGCATCGAAAATCTGTCCAAAAGTTATGGCAGTCACATTCTCTTTGACAACATCAATTTTAAAATCAACGCCAGGGAACGCATCGGCCTTGTCGGTCGAAACGGGCATGGAAAAACCACACTATTTAAAATCATTGCCGGCCTGGAACACGAAGACAGCGGCAACATTCAGATTCCGAAACAGTATCGTATCGCCTATGTGGAGCAGCATATACGATTCACTGGCGCCACTGTTCTGGACGAGGGCCTGCGCCATTTGCCGGCCAACCAGTCCGACCATCACTGGAAAGTGGAACAGATTCTGTCCGGACTGGGATTTTCATCTTCTGACATGAACCGCAATCCCCATGAGTTTTCCGGTGGATTTCAGGTTCGGCTGAATCTGGCCAAAATTCTGGTGTCCGATCCGGATATGCTGCTTCTGGATGAGCCGACCAATTATCTGGATATTGCTTCCATTCGATGGATCGAGCAGTTTTTATCCAACTGGCCTCACGAGCTGATGCTGATCACGCATGATCGAAGTTTTATGGATAAAATTGTCACGCACACGGTCGGCATCCATCGCCAGAAAATTCGAAAACTTCCTGGCGACACGGGGAAATACTATGCCCAAATCGCCCAGGATGAGGAGATATTCGAGAAAACCCGAATCAATGACGAGAAACGAAGACATGAAATCGAGCTGTTCATCTCCCGTTTCCGCGCCAAGGCCCGACTGGCCAATATGGTTCAGTCCCGAATCAAAACACTTTCCAAAATGACGCCGCGGGATCGTCTGGAAAAAATCCGACAGCTTGATTTTTCATTCAATTACAAACCTTTTTCCGGCAAGCAGATGCTTCGGATGGAGGGCATCCGGTTTGGTTACGGTATTGATCAGCCGTTGATCCAGGATTTTGACATCACCATCGATGCGGGTGAGCGGATATGCGTCATCGGAAAGAATGGAAAAGGAAAAACCACCCTGCTCAAGCTTCTGGCAGGCACATTGAAACCCCAGAATGGAAAGATTGACTATAGCCCATCGGCTGAAATGGGTTTTTTCGAGCAGACCAATGTGATCAGCCTGGTCGATTCCAGAACCGTGGAAGAAGAAATTTTATATTCTCATCCCGATACCGATCGTCAGACAGCGCGGAACATCTGTGGCGCCATGTTGTTTGAGGGCGATGATGCGCTGAAAAAGATCGAGATTCTTTCCGGCGGCGAAAAAAGCCGGGTCATGTTGGGAAAACTTCTGGTGACCCCGTTGAATCTGCTGATTCTGGATGAGCCTACCAACCATCTGGATATGGATTCCTGCGATGCGCTGATTTCAGCCATGGACAGCTATGAGGGAACCCTCATCATGGTCACGCATAATGAAATGTTTCTCCATGCGCTGGCAGACAGGCTCATCGTGTTTCAGGATGACCATGTCAGTGTATTTGATGGCGGATACTCCTATTTTCTGGAAAAAGTGGGGTGGTCAGATGAGAAATCAATGTCATCCTCATCGGAGAAAACCGCGCCATCGACGCGTCAGTCAAAAAAAGAAGCCCGAAAAATCCGTTCGGAAATCATCACGCGTCGGTCAAAGGCATTAAAACCCCTGGAATCAAAAATCGCTTCGGTTGAAAAAGACATCGAAACACAGGAAGCCATAATGGCAAATGCGTCAACCGAAATGCTGGAGGCATCCCGGTTGTGCGATGGCCGGAAGATTTCGGAGATTTCCAAAACAATCTCTTCCGTTCAGAACCGGGTGGACAGCCTGTATGACGACCTGGATCAATTGACCCGGGACCATGAAATTCAAAAAGCAATTTTTGACACCGAACTGCTCGAAATTGAATCAATCGATGGTATTGCCTGAGAGAACAATCCGTTTAAAATGGAGAACACCATGACAGAAACACCTGCAAAGAATCACGGGTGGAACCCGGATTTGTCAATTCCACTATTGGAGAAGCTGAAGGCGGACCTGAAGCATGCGCTGCTTCAGAAAAATCAGATATTAAAGGATGCGATTCGGCAGATCATGTCCGAATTTCCAAAGCTGACCGTCCCCCTGACATTGGAAAGCGGTAAAAAGTCATTTCGTTTGAAGAGGGCCGACGAAATCACCAATGACGACATTTTGAATATCATCCGTGGACTCATCAAATCGGAAAAAGCGGTTCTGGAGATCAAACCGGATCAGAATCCGGAATACCTTCACATTCTGGAATCATATCTTCCGTGCATGGCAGACCCTTCGGATATTCAGGCATGGATTGACGCAAACATCGATTTGTCACAGTTCAAAAGCCCGATGCAGGCCATGGGACCCATCATGAAACATTTTGGGAATCAGGCGGATGGGAATCTGGTCAAGATGATCCTGTCAAAAAAAGCGTAAAGCGGACTATAAATATGACGTAAAAACAAAAAAGCCCGATGCTGAGACAGCATCGGGCTTTTAAAAGATTTTTCGGCGGTGTCCTACTCTCCCACCAAGCCTCCCTGGCAGTACCATCGGCGCTGAAGAGCTTAACTTCCGTGTTCGGGATGGGAACGGGTGTACCCTCTTCGCTATAACCACCGAAAAAACCGTTTACTCTAAAAAAGGATAGTCATTGTATTAACTGTTTTGTGGCCAAGCCTCACGACCGATTAGTACCGGTAAGCTCAATGCGTTACCACACTTACACACCCGGCCTATCAACCTCGTCGTCTACAAGGTGTCTTCAGTCAGGTTTCCCTGAAGGGATATCTAATCTTGAGGTCGGTTTCCCGCTTAGATGCTTTCAGCGGTTATCCGATCCGAACTTAGCTACCCAGCCATACCGCTGGCGCGATAACTGGAACACCATTGGTTCGTCCATTCCGGTCCTCTCGTACTAAGAACAGATCCTCTCAAATATCCTGCGCCCACGAAAGATAGGGACCAAACTGTCTCACGACGTTTTAAACCCAGCTCACGTACCACTTTAATCGGCGAACAGCCGAACCCTTGGGACCTGCTCCAGCCCCAGGATGTGATGAGCCGACATCGAGGTGCCAAACCGCCCCGTCGATGTGAACTCTTGGGGGCGATTAGCCTGTTATCCCCGGCGTACCTTTTATCCGTTGAGCGACGGCCCTTCCATTCAGAACCGCCGGATCACTAAGACCTACTTTCGTACCTGCTCGAAATGTCTCTCTCGCAGTCAAGCTCCCTTATGCCTTTACACTCATCGGCTGGTTTCCAATCAGCCTGAGGGAACCTTCGCGCGCCTCCGTTACTCTTTGGGAGGCGACCGCCCCAGTCAAACTACCCACCAGACACTGTCCTTCACCCAGTTCATGGGCTCAAGTTAGAACTCTAAAATAGCAAGGGTGGTATTTCAAGGTCGGCTCCACAAAGACTGGCGTCCCTGCTTCCCTGCCTCCCACCTATCCTACACATACTATTCCAAAATCCAATGTCAAGCTGTAGTAAAGGTGCCGGGGTCTTTCCGTCTTTTCGCGGGTACTCGGCATCTTCACCGAGAATTCAATTTCACTGAGTCCCTGGTTGAGACAGTGCGGAAGTCGTTACGCCATTCGTGCAGGTCGGAACTTACCCGACAAGGAATTTCGCTACCTTAGGACCGTTATAGTTACGGCCGCCGTTTACTGGGGCTTCGGTTCAATGCTTCGGTTACCCTGACAAATCCCCTTAACCTTCCAGCACCGGGCAGGCGTCAGACCCTATACATCGTCTTTCGACTTAGCAGAGTCCTATGTTTTTAGTAAACAGTCGCTACCGCCATTTCTCTGCGGCCTCCAATCGCTCGACATGCATTATGTCTCACCATCAAAGGCACACCTTCTCCCGAAGTTACGGTGTCATTTTGCCGAGTTCCTTAACCAGGGTTCTCTCAAACGCCTTGGGATTCTCTCCCCTCCCACCTGTGTCGGTTTACGGTACGATCACCTGATAGTCTCGATAGAGGCTTTTCTTGTCAGTATGGGATCAATCAGTTTGCTCCGGTTGCCCGGATCCTCATCACCGCTCGGCATTTAAATAAAAGTGCGGATTTGCCTGCACTCTCTGCCTACCAGCTTGAACCGTCATGTCCACCAGACGGCTGACCTACCCTCCTGCGTCCCCCCTTCTCTCAAACGACTTCCGGTGGTACAGGAATATTAACCTGTTTTCCATCACCTACGCCTTTCGGCCTCGGCTTAGGGATCGACTAACCCTGGGAAGATTAACTTTACCCAGGAATCCTTGGGTTTTCGGCGAGCGGGTTTTTCACCCGCTTAATCGTTACTCATGTCAGCATACTCTCTTCTGTATCGTCCAGCCGTCCTTACAGTCGACCTTCTACCAATACAGAATGCTCCCCTACCGATATTACCTAAATAATATCCCGCAGCTTCGGTGACGTGCTTGAGCCCCGTTACATTTTCGGCGCAGACTCACTCGACCAGTGAGCTGTTACGCTTTCTTTAAAGGATGGCTGCTTCTAAGCCAACCTCCTGGTTGTCTGTGCATTCCCACATCCTTTCCCACTTAGCACGTACTTGGGGACCTTAGCTGGCGATCCGGGCTGTTTCCCTCTCGACTACGAAACTTAGCTCCCGCAGTCTGACTCCCACAGTAAACCTCGATGGTATTCGGAGTTTGGTTGGGGTTGGTAATCTGGTAGGACCCCTAGCCCATCCAGTGCTCTACCCCCATCGATTATTCTGCAAGGCTATACCTAAATATATTTCGGGGAGAACCAGCTATTTCCAAGTTTGTTTGGCCTTTCACCCCTATCCACAGCTCATCCGAGCATTTTTCAACATACACCGGTTCGAGCCTCCACGAGATTTTACTCTCGCTTCACTCTGTCCATGGATAGATCACTTGGTTTCGGGTCTACTCCATGCAACTATTCCGCCCTGTTAAGACTCGCTTTCGCTACGGCTACACCTCACGGCTTAACCTCGCTGCATAGAATAACTCGCTGACTCATTATGCAAAAGGCACGCAGTCAGGCCATATGACCGAAATCATATATAACCCTCCCACTGCTTGTAGGCAAACGGTTTCAGGTACTATTTCACTCTCCTCTCCGGAGTACTTTTCACCTTTCCCTCACGGTACTCGTCCACTATCGGTCGCTAAGAAGTATTTAGCCTTGGGAGATGGTCCTCCCTGATTCCCACAGGATTCCTCGTGCCCCGCGGTACTCGGGTAAATGATTCAAAGAGCTTGATATATTTCGGCTACAGGACTCTCACCCCCTATGGTTCACCTTTCCAGATGCTTCACCTATATATCAAATTTGTAACTCTTCGACCGATCCGAAACTCAGTCCAATCACCACCCACAACACCAGACATACAACGATTTCGGTCTTTAACATATCCCTGGTTTAGGCTCTTTCCCTTTCGCTCGCCGCTACTCGGAAAATCACTTCATTGTTTTCTCTTCCTAAGGTTACTAAGATGTTTCAGTTCACCTCGTTCGCCTCCATACCCTATCTATTCAGATATGGATGACACAGTATTAACCGTGCCGGGTTTCCCCATTCAGATACCACCGGATCAACGCTCGCTAGGCAACTCCCCGATGCTTTTCGCAGCCCACCACGTCTTTCTTCGCCTCTTAGCGCCAAGGCATCCACCGCTTGCCCTCTATAGCTTGGCCACAAACCACTTAATACAATTACGCCAACTACTACCTACTTCTACCCTTTTTCTCTTTACTTGCTTTTTTACACTTAAATTTTCAAAGAACGACACTCCATGATGACGATGCAACACCCTTGGTGGAGGTGAACGGGTTCGAACCGATGACCTCCTGCGTGCAAGGCAGGCGCTCTCCCAGCTGAGCTACACCCCCGATCTTAACCAGCAGCACGTTGTCTTTCAAAAAACATCGTATTCCGCGCTGATTAATCAGTTTGGTGGGCCTGGATGGATTTGAACCATCGACCTCACGCTTATCAGGCGTGCGCTCTAACCAAACTGAGCTACAGGCCCCTGACAAACTTCATTACCAAAGCTTGGTTGAGCCCATCATGGTATCTGAAAGAACACAATTGATCTCTCAAAACTGAACAGTGACAGTTGCAGGTATATTTTCTTTCTTTAGATTATCATCCTTAGAAAGGAGGTGATCCAGCCGCTGGTTCCCCAACGGCTACCTTGTTACGACTTCACCCCAATCATCAGCCATACCTTAGGCGCCTACCCCCCTTACAGGTTGGTCCAACGACTTCTGGTACAACCAACTCTCATGGTGTGACGGGCGGTGTGTACAAGGCCCGGGAACGTATTCACCGTGGCATGCTGATCCACGATTACTAGCGATTCCAACTTCATGAAGTCGAGTTGCAGACTCCAATCCGAACTGAGATCCGCTTTATGGGATTGGCTCACCCTCGCAGGCTTGCGACCCTTTGTACGGACCATTGTAGCACGTGTGTAGCCCTGGATATAAAGGCCATGAGGACTTGACGTCATCCCCACCTTCCTCCCCGTTAACCGGGGCAGTATCTCCAGAGTCCCCAACTGAATGATGGTAACTGAAGATAAGGGTTGCGCTCGTTGCGGGACTTAACCCAACATCTCACGACACGAGCTGACGACAGCCATGCAGCACCTGTCTTCGGGCTCCCCTTGCGGGGCACTCTCTTATTTCTAAAAGATTCCCAAGATGTCAAACCCAGGTAAGGTTCTTCGCGTTGCGTCGAATTAAACCACATGCTCCACCGCTTGTGCGGGCCCCCGTCAATTCCTTTGAGTTTTAACCTTGCGATCGTACTCCCCAGGCGGATCACTTAATGTGTTAACTGCGGCACAGCAGGGGTCAATACCCGCTACACCTAGTGATCACCGTTTACTGCGTGGACTACCAGGGTATCTAATCCTGTTTGCTCCCCACGCCTTCGCGCCTCAGCGTCAGTATTGGTCCAGGTAGCCGCTTTCGCCACAGGTGTTCCTCCTGATATCTACGAATTTCACCTCTACACCAGGAATTCCACTACCCTCTCCCATACTCAAGTCTCATAGTTTCAAATGCACTTCCTCGGTTAAGCCCAGGTATTTCACATCTGACTTATAAAACCGCCTACGCGCCCTTTACGCCCAATAATTCCGAATAACGCTTGCACCCCCCGTATTACCGCGGCTGCTGGCACGGAGTTAGCCGGTGCTTCCTTCATCGGTACCGTCAATAAACCAGTCTGTTTAACTGATTCACCTTCTTCCCGATCGACAGAGCTTTACGACCCGAAAGCCTTCATCACTCACGCGGCGTTGCTGCGTCAGGGTTTCCCCCATTGCGCAAAATTCCTCACTGCTGCCTCCCGTAGGAGTCTGGACCGTGTTCCAGTTCCAGTGTGGCTGATCATCCTCTCAGACCAGCTAACCATCGTCGCCTTGGTAGGCCCTTACCCCACCAACTAGCTAATGGTACGCAGGCTCATCTCCAAACAATAGCTTACATGTAGAGGCCATCTTTCATCCATATAATCATTACTACATGGACTTCATCCGGTATTAGCACACCTTTCGACATGTTATCCCGAATTCAAAGGTAGATTACCCACGCATTACTCACCCGTACGCCACTTTACTCTCTCCTGCAAGCAGAAGATTTCTCGTACGACTTGCATGTGTTAAGCACGCCGCCAGCGTTCATTCTGAGCCAGGATCAAACTCTCCAATTAATCTCTTTCTCTATAACCCCCTGCATCTCTGCAAAAGGCCTTTCAACAAGATCCCACTCACAAGCTGTCACTGCTCAGTTTTCAAAGATCAATTTTTTACTTCGGTCAATCTCAAGCAAACTTTACCCTTATACTCGTGTGTCTTTTGCTTGTCAATCGTTTTTTCTTTTTTTTTATTTCGGTGAAGCCAAATCGCTTTCCGATTCAAAAGACTCGCACTTTTACAATAGGTGTTTACAAAGGTCAAGATAAATTTATCCATATTATCGCGTTCAAGATAACGATTTTGGGTGCGTTATCGGTCAGAGGTCGGGGGTCAGAGGCCAGAGGTCGGGGGTCAGAGGTCAGAGGCCAGACTTCTGTCTTCTGCGCCCTGCTGCCTTCCCAAAATCATTATCATGAACGCGATATTAATCAAACGGAGTCAGGCTTTCACAACCATTTTGCGTGACCCAAATGGTCTGCTCAAACTGTGCTGACAATTCGCCGTCTTCGGTAACCGCTGTCCATTTGTCTGGAAGTATCCGTAGATATCGTTTGCCCAGATTGATCATGGGCTCTATGGTAAACACCATTCCAGGCAACAGTATAAACCCCTCTCCCCGCTTGCCATAATGAAGAATTTGAGGCGGTTCATGAAATGCCAAGCCGACGCCGTGTCCGACAAATTCCTGAACAACCGAACATCCCTGGCTTTCTGCACATTGTTGAATCGCCCAACCGATATCCCCGGTGGTATTACCGGGCCTGACCATTGAGATGCCCGCCATCAGACATTCTCTGGCAACCCGGACGATTTTCTCCGCATCCTTTCCAGGCTTTCCCACAAAAAATGTCTTGTTGGCATCTGCAAAATAGCCATTCAAAATCGGCGTTACGTCCACATTAACGATATCGCCATCTGCCAGAACCCGATTGCCGGGTATACCATGACAGATCACCTCGTTGACGGATACACAGACACTTTTGGGAAAACCCCGGTACTTGAGTGGCGCTGGTTTTGCCTGGTGACGAATGGTATATTCATGAACCAGTGTATTGATTTCTTCGGTTGTCATTCCAGGGCGAATTCTGGACTCAACCAAATCCAATGCCCCCAGAGCGATTTGGCCGGATTTCCGAATCCCTTCGATATCTTCAGGCGTTTTAAACCGAATCTGATATTTCCGAATATATTCATCCCGCAGACTGACCGGATTGCTGGCCGACTTTTGTTCGCAGCATTTTTTATATTTTAACCCACTCCCGCAGGGGCAGGGATCATTACGTCCAACCTTGTTTGATTTACAGCTCAGTTTCAATGATTCTTGTTCCTTAATGTATATCGCGTGCGAACGATTTCGTGATGGCGTAAGTGAAAAGGCCGATAGCTCACCCAAAATATAAAATCCATATCAGGTTGACAATGTGGCAATCAGCACATCCAGATAAAACCGTGCGTGGCTGATGGGTGCAGCCATATTGGCCCGATGATTCGCCAATATGCCACTTAAATCAGCGTCGGTAACCATCCAGGGTTCAATTTCAGATGCCCGATGACAGGATTCAATGGCATGATGCAACAGCTCGGTACCATGTCGGGTTTCAAGTGCCGGATGAAAGTCCACCAGAACCGCCTCCAATATCACATACAACGCACTGGCAACACCTTTGGCATAATAAAAATAATCATCCACCTGAAACCAACTGACCGGATCACCCGACCCTTCTTTGATTTTGACCAGATTTTCGTCAGAGCTTCCCAGCAGGCTGGCATACACGGCAAGCAGTGGCAGCAAATTATCAGCCCGGGTATAAAATGAAGCCTCGCCCCTTTTGAGTTTTTCCATATAAATCGCCCAGTCATCCAGGGCATCGATGTATCGGTTTTCCGGAGACGGGAACCAGTATCGATCAGGTTTGGTCATAAACCAGTCCATGGCATGTTCAAGATTTTTGTCAAAAGATTCCACACTGCCTGTTCTGGACAGCCGCTCCGCCAATATAACGGCCGTTCTTCGGGTGACTTCCAGAACTCCCAACTGAAAATTATTCACATTATCTGTTACGTTGATAATATCATTGGGTCTCCATCCCCAGAACCGATCCTCCAGTTCATACCGCAATGGCTGCTGCGCCGCCCTGACAAATGCAACCCCCGGAATCCTCTTTTCATCGGAAACCGGTGCATGCTGAGTTGCAACCGAATGAGCCGAACCTGAGGCAGGCTTAACCGTGGAAGTCTCCTGCGACATTGAAACAGCAACGGATTCTTTCTGTTGAGCCGGAACTTCTGCGCTGGCGTGACTGGTTTCCGCCTGCTGAGGTTTTACCACGGCAGGTTTTCCAGTCACATGTCCATTGTGACTATCAGACGCAGAATTACTGTTGTTCTGGACGGCTGAATTTATCGATCCAGCAGGAATCAATGGTGTCGTTGTCAATAAGTGGGATTTATTTTCCATCTGAGAATTCGAGATGGGTTTATTGAGAATTCCCATAATCGTGCTGAAAAGCCACAGAATGGCCACAGCCAGAAGTGTCCCTGCGACAATCCGTTGCATCATAAACGTCTTTAATTTATCCATATGGTCTCCCTTCTTATCCATTCCGCAGTTTTCGAATATCGCCAATTCGAATGGTGACATTTTTTGAATCAAAATACTCAATCAATGGAATCAGGTACTTTCGGCTGATTCCGGTCAGTTCCTTGAACTGGGGCGTTGTGATTTCACCATGCATTGTCAAGAAACTAACCAGTTCCTTTCGAATCTTGGCTATCGGTGTACTGTGAAAAAACAGATCATCCTTGATTCTGACAATAAACCCTTCATCGATCAAAAGCATCAGCACGTCTTTTGCCTTGGTTGCATCCAGGTTTTCATTTTTGCAAAAGTCTTTAAAATAAGGCGGTGTCAATCCGGATTCAAGATAGACAGCCAGAATTTTTGATCGGATTCCGCTTTGATCAACACCTAGCGATATCACATGCGTGGTCAGCCTGACAATGTTTTCGTCCTGAGTGATTTTATTGCTTCTGCCCAGTTCCTGAATCAAAAGCTGAAACAGTCTGGCGCTGATTTCGCCAGGCAGTTTGGATTTGAGCTCTTCCTTGGACATTCCGGGTTTCAGCGGATTGATTTGATGATACTGTCCGATATAGCCGATCATGTCTTCCATAAGACCTTCGAAATGATCAATATGAAGATAAATCCGGCTTTCCCGGTCTGCAATCAACAGTTGTTTTCTGGAAAGAAGGTTTTGAATGCAAGTCTCCAGTTTTTTATCCGGAATGCTGGTCATGATTCTGAGCTGGGAAAAGCTGACGCCGCTGTGACCATATTCACGAACCCGGTGCGTCACCATTTCTTCCGGCGTCATATCTGAAAAATGAAGCAATCCATCAACGATTTCCGTTTTGAAGCGTTTGTGTTTGGGTGGAACCGGGTTCAGCACAGTCCCGCCGCCAATGGTCCGCACAGGGGAATAACTTCGGATCACGTACCGGTCATCCTTGACAACCGCAACCGGCGAATCCAGTCGAATCTGGGCCACAACCGTTTCACCCGGCTGGACGTCTTCCCGGTCCAGGAGAATCAGATTTCCCAGAATTTCGCTGGTTCCGGTATGAAATCGAATCCGGGTTCGGTTTTTCAGTGATTTCTTGTTGCTTTTCAAATAGGAAAAGGAAACATCCACCATATAACTCGGAAACATGGCATTGGGACTGGACAGGAGATCTCCCCGGTTCACCGTTGCCTTATCGAGCCCCTGAAAATTGACGGCTGTCCGCATTCCGGACTGAGCCTGTTCAACGCTGTTGTTATGAACCTGAAGCCCGCGGACCTTTGAACTGATCCGTGAAGGATAAAGCATCACCATATCGCCGACACGGACCTGTCCTGAAATAAGGGTTCCGGTGATGACCGTTCCAAAGCCTTTCATGGTAAACACCCGATCGACCGGAAGGCGGAAAATGCTGCTGGGCGATCTGTCTGGAATCTGGTTGCAGATCAAATCCAACGTCTGAATGAGTTCTGGAATGCCCTGTCCTGTTGCAGACGACACCGGTGCAATCAGCGCCTTTTCCAGAAAAGTATTTTTTACAAAATCCCGAATATCTTCCTGAACCAGTTCTTTCCAGTCTTCTTCAACCAGATCGATCTTGGTCAGCACGATAATGCCATACTGAACGCCCAGCAGACTGCAAATTTCAAGATGCTCACGTGTTTGCGGCATAATACCTTCATCTGCGGCAATGATCATCAGAACGACATCGATCCCGGAAGCGCCGGCCACCATGGTTTTGACAAATTTTTCATGGCCCGGAACATCCACGATACCGACAAGCTGGCCACCCGACAGGATCAACGAGGCGAAACCCAGTTCAATGGTGATTCCCCTGGCCTGCTCTTCCTTGAGCCGATCCGTGTTTATACCTGTCATCGCCTTGATCAGACTGGTTTTTCCATGATCGATATGACCGGCTGTCCCTAATACAATCTGTTTCAATGCTCGATTCGATCTCCCTGTATTCACTTTTTATGGAAATATTGCATCAAATAGGCCATACCGACCAGAAAAATCCATAAAAGACCTGTATAGGCTAGTGGCGCCTGGGGATAGAACATCCGCATCATCAACACCGCAATGCCGGCACCCACGACAGCTCTTAGAATCAATATATACAGCTTATTCACGTGTGTTTCCCAATCTGGATCACTATAGCTTTCAAGATAAAGATTTTGTAATCAGACAACCAACAGCCTCGACCGGGTCATCCGTAATCAATCCATCCACGCCCATGCCAAGGACCTGCTGAATCGCCTTGTTTCCATTGACAGTATACGGAAGCACCTTGATGCCCTGTTTGTGGACCTGTTCGGTCTGTTTACGGCTCAGCTTCCGATAATCCGGATTCCAGGAAAAGGCGTTCAGATCGTTTAATATATATAAGGTATCATCATCCAGTTCCTGATTGGAAAGCAACGCAACCGGTACGGTCGGATCAATCCGGTTCAGTCTGGACAGGACATGTGGATTAAAACTGGAAATCAGCGTCATCTCCCGCAGATGGTAGTCATGGATCATCCGGAGTACCTGCTTTTCGACCGCATCCTTTGGATCGTCATATTCAACGGCAACCGATTTGATTTCGACATTGATTACACAACGTCCACCCAGATTTTGAAACACCTGTTCAAGCGTTGGAACGGTTTCCTTTGAGAATTGTGAACCAAACCAAGAGCCGGCATCAAGTCGCTGAATATCTGAAAGGTTCATTTGATTGACCAGGCCATGCCCGGTCGTGGTTCGATCCAGCGTATCATCATGAATGACAATAACCTGTCGGTCACGGGTCAATGCGACATCCAGTTCAATCATGAAAATGCCATGTTCCACCGCCGCAGAAAAAGCGGATAGCGTATTTTCCGGATAACGGGACCTGAATCCCCGATGTGCGACAATGATGGGATGTTTCAGCTCAACCAGTTTCATCATAAATGCTCACGGTCAGTCGTTTGATCACCCCCATAAATGGAAATGATATTTGCCTTTTTTCTACTGAATTCTGAATCCTGACTACTGAATTCTGCTTTTGCATTTACACAATAAAACGTTGTGATCATTTTTCCAGATATTGATCCTGCGTCCTGTCCTGAAGAAATGCTTTTTCATCCCCCTGCGTTCTGAAGGAATCAAACCACTGATATCCCTGTTCCCGGCACGCACCACAGGCTGAAACTGGTATGTGGACCGCCAGGATTCGACAGGTTTGATCAGATTCCGAATCAATTTTCAGAACACCGGGACATTCTGAACATACCCGAATCGTTTCATCCTGGGTTTCAACAATATTGTCCGTATCATAATACAGAGTCCGTTTGCGCGCATCAAACGCTTTCTTTCCCCGGGCCATTTCAGCCAGTTTTTCACGGTCTTTCCAGTTGGCAAGAACCTGATCACCTGTTTTTTTAATCCATGTCGTTATTTCCGGTTTCTGACGAATGGCTTCGGGCTGATAGTTGGGTTCTTTCACATTGCTGTAATCCAGGCCGGCCATCGCCAGAATAATTCCCACATTCAGATAGGGAAGCGCGCCTTCTATGGAGTAACCGCCCTCAAGAACCGCTATATCCGGCTTTAACAGGGACGTTAATCGCGCATATCCCTGGGCAGAAAAATTCATGTTGGTAATGGGGTCAGAGAAATGGTTGTCCTGACCGGCGGAATTGACAATGATTTCCGGCTGAAATTCTTTCAGAATCGGCAAAATTACCTGTTCAATGGTATACAGAAACCCCTCTTCGGATGTGTTGGGTGGCAAGGGATAATTCAGCGTATACCCTATGGCCGTCGGCCCCCCCAACTCATGGGGAAATCCGGAGCCGGGGTATAATGTCCGTCCATCCTGATGAATGGAAATAAACAAGGTGTTGGGGTCATGCCAGTAAATGTCCTGGGTTCCATCTCCATGATGGCAGTCCGTATCCACAATGGCCACTTTTTTTACGCCATAAGCCTGCCGAATGTATTCAATCATGATGGCTTCTATATTGATATTACAAAAGCCCCGCGCACCATGAACCACCCGCATGGCATGATGTCCGGGCGGTCTGACCAGCGCGAATCCGTTTTCCACGCGCTTGTCCATCACGGCCATGCCAATGGTTTTAGCGCCGCCGGCACTGATAAAATGGGATTTTGTAACGACGCTCCCCACATCGGGCACGCAAAAATGCACCCTCTGGACATCCTTGACCGTTGCCAGATCCGGCTTGAACTCTGTAATACCTTCAATATCCAGGATGCCTTCCTCAAATACCTGGTCCTGGGTATACAGAAGTCTCTCCTCCCGCTCCGGATGGGTGGCGCTGATAGCCCAGTCAAACGCTGGGAAAAAAACAAGGCCTGTTGTTCTCCTGGCGGTCAGCATGTTTCACTCCTTTGACAGAATGCCGGCTATTGTATCATATTCTTGTATCAGGCCGGGTTTTATCTGAACCCGGACGCGAATATTCCGGCCGGTTGTATAAAATCCTCTGACCATATTGAACTGCTGATCTTCAACCACTTCCATTTCCAGCTCTTTTTCTTCTGCGCCCAGACGAATCGCTTTCTTATGGAGCAGTTCAAACGCTTTGGCAACAGCCTGGTCCCTGCCAAAATTGCGATCCACATTCTGATAAAACGATTCTTCCGGTGCAGTCGCCATGCCCTGCTGGGTGTCTGCAAACAGAATGACCTCACTGGTCACGCGGGCCAATGCCGCGCCAATGGCATTGGCAACATCCCATCTGGGTGTCACACCTACCTGAATGCCTGAAATTTTCTCCAGATGTCCGGCCATACAAGGCGCAGGTCCACCCAGAATCAGCGCTTTTTTGGGATTGACCCGATATCCTTCCAGAAGTTCATGAATGGTGTAAACGGGTTTTTGATTGATTCGATCGACCAGATTGCCTGCTTCTGTCATGATCATTCGACATGTCCGGTCAAACACCTGAAACGCAGCCGCCTCCACGGAACAGTGCAACTGTTGGGCAATCACCTGAAATCCGGCAATGGATTTTTCACGACATCCGCCTTTCATACATCCCACGATGTGCATGGCATCGGTTGGCGTTGGCCCTGGCCCGCCAAATGCCATGGCCGAACCATTTCTGTCCGGTCCGATTCGAATCTGGCCATCGATGATTCGAACCGTGCTGTCACCCCCGACCGGGATCGAATGGGTTTCGATCGCCCGGATAAGGGTCTTGTAACTGCCCATTGAAATCCCTGCGGGGTTCAGAAGCGGTGCGCGGTTGACCAGAACCGCGATATCGGTTGTTGTTCCACCGATATCCATAACCAGCGTGTCCTCATCGTCAAAGGCAAAAGCCAGTGATCCCATGACACTGGCAGCGGGTCCGGACAGAATTGTCTGGGCTGGATGGTCTACAGAAGCCGAGAACACCATGGTTCCCCCATCCGGTTTCATGATATGAATCGGAATACATATGCCTTTGTTCTCCAGCGAATTCTGCACAGCCTGAAAAAATTGTTTGTGGATGGGATAGACCGCGGTGTTCAGATAGGTTGTGGCGATTCTACGGGGAAAATTCAGGTTGCCGGAAACCCGGTGCCCCAGAAAAACTTTTTCGAAATGGGGTTGAATCAAATCAAAAATCTGTGATTCATGCTGGGGATTGCGGGTTGAAAATTTGGCAACTACGCCAACATGCCGTATGCCGTCTGCCTGAAAACGCTGTGATATCCTGATGATTTCAGCCGGATCAATGGGTTCGATCTCTCTGCCGCGATGATCTGTCGCGCCGGATACGGCATGGTAATCTGAATTGGTTCGAAAGTATTCCGGGTCGATTCCGGGCCCGGCAGAAACGATCATTCCGACGCGGGGCATCTTATCCTGTGCAATGGCATTGGTCGTAAGCGTTGTACTGAGAACAACCCGGTTGATTTGCTTCAGTTCCAGGTGATCGACGATCTGATCCAGGCCGGAAAGAACGGTATGGAACAGATCTCCTGAATCGGTTGGAACCTTGATCGCCCGTTCAATCCCCTCATTGCCGAGCAAAACCACATCGGTATAGGTGCCGCCCACATCAAGTCCAATGATCATGGTGTGTTCCTGATGGTCTGGAAAATGTTACGATTGGCTCAACAGGCCATAACATCACGCATTTATACCACATAAATACTGTATCCAGTTAATATTCTGTTAACTGGTTCATTTTATCGAATCCTCTGGGAAAAAATATTTTAAACAAGTATCGCTTTTAAGATTTGGTTCAGATTCCTTTCTACCGGATTGCCCAAATTGTTACAAGCTCAATATCCAGATCAATTTTCTGCTGGCTGAGGCCGGATTCTGCCGCTTTTAAGATAATGATTTTGGGAAGGCGGCAGAGAGGGGATAGGCATTTTCCGGCTCACGCCTTGAAAAACTGTCGGCCATCCCCGACCGATAACGGACCCAAAATCTTTATCTGGAAAGCTATGAACACGCACTTTATCGCCGCTGCCAAGCCAGCCATCCGGAAAACAGCCTCTTGACCATCGGTGTCAGCCGGGATCGGTTAAACGCATCGGCAACCTGACGAATCGCTTCGGCCTGCGTGGGATAGGGATGAATGGTGTTTCCAATCTGTTTGAGGCCGAGTCCATTGGTCATGGCCAGCGTGATTTCCGATATCATATCCCCGGCATTGGATGCAACAATCGTTGCGCCGAGAATCCGATCCGTTCTTTTTTTGACGTGTACTCGGACAAAGCCGTTGGTCCGGCTTTCCAGAATCGCACGATCCACCTCCTTCAGCTCCCGGGTGAATGTATCGGTGGCAATCCCCTGTTCCATGGCCTGATTTTCATACAGTCCCACATGGGCGATTTCCGGCTCGGTATAGGTGCACCACGGCATGGTCAATGCACTGGTTTTGGCATGTCCCTTGAACAGGGCATTTCGAATGACGATGCGGGCCATGAAATCGGCTGCATGGGTAAACTGAAAAGGCGAACAGATGTCGCCGGCCGCGTAAATATCGGGATTGGTCGTTTGAAGCTGATCATTGACCTGGACGCCTTTTTTCGTATAGACCACACCGGCCTGCTCCAGATTGAGCCCCTCGACATTCGGGGAACGCCCCACGGCAACCAGAAGCCGATCAACGACTTCATCGTATCCTTTTCCGTGGGAATCAACGGTGAGACGGATGCCGCTTTCATCGGCCCTGAAAAGCTTCAGCTCCTTCCCGCAGCAAAGAAGCTTGACGCCGTCCTTTACCATGGATTCGAGAACCAGTGCGGAGGCATCGCTGTCTTCCCTTGGCAGAATGCCATGAACGGTTTCCAGCAGAAACACTTCCGATCCGAAACGGGCAAAAGCCTGGGCCATTTCGCAGCCGATAGGCCCGGCCCCGATGACGGCCAGCCGTTTGGGAAGCCCGGTCAGTGAAAACAGGGTTTCATTGGTCAGATACGCCACCTGGTCCAGCCCCGCGATGGGCGGTGCCGCAGCACGTGCACCGGTGGCAATGACCGCCTTTTTAAAAGAGAGCCGATCGCCCCCGACTTCAACTGTACTGGAATCGACAAATCGGCCCGCGCCGATAAACACATCGATTCCCATATCGGTGAACCGCTTGATGGAGTCATTCGGGGCAATGGATGCCCGAAGCCGGCGCATACGCTCCATAGCTTGCTCGAAATCAACTTTCACGCCATCTGGAACTTGCACGCCGAACGTTCCGGCATCCCGCACGGCAGCGGCAGCTCTGGATGCGCTAATTAATGCCTTGGACGGCACACAACCGACATTCAGGCAGTCGCCCCCCATCAGGTGGCGCTCGATCAGGGCAACCTTTGCTCCCAGGCCGGCTGCACCGGCCGCACAGACAAGGCCTGCGGTTCCGGCGCCGATAACAACCAGATTGTAGCGGGATGCGGGTTTCGGGTTCTTCCAGCCGTCCGGATGAACATGCCTCACAAGCTGCTGATTGTACTCGTCCCACGGCATGATGATGTGTTGATTATTTCCGTCTTTTGTCATGGTTATTCTCCTGTCATGAATCTGTTGCCGCTATATTGCCTTTATTTTTGCAGTCATTGAGCGACAATTCAGGAAATACGCATTCGTATCTTTTCTTCTGGGGCGGGGGAGGCTGATGGTGATGTCTTCCCTGATACGGCCGGGGCCTTTTTCAAAAAGAAGTATCCGGTCGGCCAGCAATACCGCCTCACCCACATCGTGGGTAACGAAAAGAATGGTGTGTTTGAATTTCTGCCACAGCGCCAGCAACAGATTTTGCATTTCTTCCCGTGTCTGGGCATCCAGAGCGGCAAAGGGTTCGTCCATGAGAAGTACCTCTGGCTGAAGAATCAGAACCCGCGCCAGAGACACCCGCTGTTTCATGCCGCCGGAGATTTCCTGAGGCAGGTAATTTTCAAAATCCGTCAAATCGACAAGTGACAGAAATCGGTCGATTTCGCGTTTCTGTGTATCGCGGTCCATTCGGCGGTCTTTCAAACCAAACGCGATGTTTTCCCGAACGGTCAGCCAGGGAAATAACGCATCCTCCTGGAATACCATACAGCGGTCCGGGCCGGGCCGATTGACCGGTCGACCGTTCAACCGTACGCTGCCGCTGGTCGGCGGCATGAAGCCCGCCAGGATTTTAAGCAGGGTGGATTTGCCGCATCCGCTCTGACCCAATATGCAGATCATTTCCCCACGCCGGGCCGTAAAGCTGATGTCCTTCAGGACGCTGATTTCACCCGATCCATTCGTTTGAAACCGTTTGCCCAATTGGTCGATTTCAAAAACTGCCGGAGCCAGATTCGGGTGCGGTTCGTTTCTTATGATGTGTAGTCGAGTTCTCACGGATGCCTCCTGGCGCTTTTGAAGCATAGCCTCAAGAACTGATGCAATCCCACATCGCACAGGCGGCCAATCATGGCGATCAGTATGATGCCCACCACAATGATGTCAATGCGACCGAGCATGCGGGCATCCATAATCAGTGCACCCAGACCGTTCGGCACACCGGTCAATTCACCCAGCACCAGGTATGCCCAGGAGATGCCCATGCCAAGGCGCAGCCCGGCAATGATGTGCGGCATGGCCGCCGGCAGAAGAATCGCAAAGGTACCCCGCAGGCGCCGAACCCCCATCATGGCGCCAGCCTGCAATAGAATTGGACTGACCTGACGGACACCGGCTTCCGTGTTGAGGTAGATCGGGAAAAAGGCCGCCAGAGCCACCAGGAAGACGGTTGTCTTGATGCCGATGCCGAACCAGATCATTGCCAGGGGGAGCCAACTGATGCCGGGAACCGCCCGCAGCGCGTTTATGGTGGTACTCAATATCTGGTTGACCACTATCAGCCTCCCGGAAACAGCACCCAATGGAATGCCCACCGCCACCGCAAGGCCGAAGCCCAGCATGACTCGCATCGTACTGGCCAAAAAATCCTCGAAGAATCTTCCGGCGTACGCCCCCTGCCCGGCTCCTTTGAATATATATTGGAATGCCGTTGCAAATACGTCCCCGGGATGCGGAAGCAGATAGGGGGGTACCACGCCGGTCCCGCTTACCACGGCCCAGATCAGAATGAACAGTCCGGGCAGAACCCAGGGAAGGACCCGGCTCAGCCATGGGCCTGTAGAAGGGCGATCGATCATTTGAGTTTTTCCTTTGCCTGTCTGACAAATGAGAGATCAAACAGCCGATCATAATCCGGCTGACGTTCGATGATGCCCAACGCCTGCATACGACTGCCCAGGGCTTTGGCTTTTGCGACGTAGGCATTATCCATTTCCCAGGCCAGCTCCATGTTCGGCGCGGCTGTATCCAGTACATCTATCGGGGTCCCGAATTCAGATGCCCGCTTCAGCCACTCATCCGGATGGATAATAAGATATTTTGTGGCCCTGGCATGGGCGAGCACCAGTTCGGCCACCTGTTCGGGATGTTTTTCAATGGCAGATCGCTTAACCATCATCCCTGCGTTGATCGACCCCACCGAGTCTCCAAAGTAGGGGTAAGACAGGATCCTGCCGTAACCCTGCTTCACGGCCAATGCCGGAAAGGGCTCACCGGAAAGAAAGGCGTCAATGCTGCCTCCGGCCAGTGCCGTTCCCATGTCGAAGAAATCAATACGAATGAGTTTGACATCTTTTTCCGGCGAAATACCGTTTCGCACCAGCGTTTCCCGAAGCAGGATTTCATGCATGGTTCCGGGGACATAACCGATTGTTTTCCCTTTGAGGTCTGCCTCGGATTGAATCGGACCGTCTTTTTTCACCACCAGCGCAGAAGATTTGTTACACAAAGCAGCGACGACCACCACGGGTTGGCCTGCCGAAGCGGAATAGATGGCGTGGACCAGTGTGGTGCCACACATGTCGAGGCTTCCTGCAAGAAGTGCCGTTTTTTGATCCGCCGGGTTGGTAAACGCAAAGATCTGGCTTTTCATCGATTCGGGAAGAAAGCGGTCGTAAAAAAAAGGCTGGATCGTCTGTGCTGTTTTCCAGGTTCCGATGGGAATCGGCTCACCGGCAAACGACGACAGCGGGGATAACGACAAGATCAGGATCAGGATCGCAGTCATTCGAATTCGTTTATTGAAAAGCCGCATGAAAATTCACCTTTTCTGAGATGGTTGTCGTATTCACAGCACTTCTAATGATGGCGTCATTTCAAAGCAGTTGGAACGGGATCGGGGGTCCCATTCCATTTCTCGTTGCATTTTCTGACAAATTTCGATGCCGATGCCACGGCCCTTTTCGGTATCGGCTTCGCCATCCCGGGGGCTGGATCCCACCTCGGGGAAAAAGAGGTTGGCGCCGGCGATAAGAGATGCCGAGTGGGGTTCATGGGTGCAGTGTGCCCTGGGAACATCCCCCATGACCAGGCGGCTGATGGCCACAAGACGCACCATTTCCAATTCGCTGATCATGCCGAAGCGTTCCATGGGAGAACCCGGAAAATTGATCCGCCGCATGATCCCGCTGTAAACGGCCCCATGATCCCGGGCCAGGAACATCAGATCCACGATTTCTTCCGCCGAATGCTCCGGCCCCACTGGCTCCACGCAATTCATCCACAGCAGGCCGACATCGTTGAGCACACGGATCGTATTGATACGCTTTTCCCGTTTCAGGGGGGTGTCTTTGCCTTCTCCGAGCCGGACCGCGTGATAGGCCCCGACAAACCCGGCATCCAACAACGCCTCTCCCTCACGGTGCGAGATATCTCTTGTGTTGGCCACCAGGGGAACGGCAGTTATTTTACGGAGCATACGACCCACCTCAAGCAGCCGTTCGAAGGGGTAAGCGCCGGTGGTCATGAGGTTTAAGGCATCGGCGCCATGCGTCTCCGCCTGTTTCGCCCATGCAATCACCTGCTCCATCGAATACTCAATTTTTTCCTTGAAAATACCGGCCTTGCGCGTGAGGCTGCAAAACAGGCAATCCATGGGGCAGGGCTCGACATTGAGCCCAATATGGAAGTGGTTCTCGCCCTTCCCACCGAATTGCGATCGGGACATCCGGTTGGCAGCCTCCATTAACGCATAGCAGGCTCTATTATGCAGCCCAACCTGCATTAACGTCAATGCCTCATCGCGGGTGAGGGGAGCCATGTCTTCGGCTTTTAACAAAATTTCTTTTAATTGAGGTTCCAGCTCCGATATCATCTCCGTCCAGTCCTCCAATAATGTGAATATCTAACAGATTATGTAAACACGCTTACGATTTATTCGGCATGAAAGCGATATTTTGTCGTATGGAATCATCTGCCGACAAATATCATCTGTATAGTTGTCCTTTACTACAGCAACGGGGACGACATCAAGTTTCCCATTGGTTTTCGGATTGATTCTGATTATAATGGACTTGAGGGATCTTTTTGTATTATTCCAAAACCGTTATAATCCGGATTTATTGTTGACTTCACGCCTATAAATTCATACGACGATATTATCAATTTATCGCTGTCTATGGATATGACGCGATCCTTCCGGTTGATTGAAGATGTCAGGAAATTGCTGGAAGCTTACTCGCAGGCCATTCTGAATTCTGACTCCTTAATTCTGAATACGTGCGCAGTTACGTCAGTTTCATAAATGAAAGCACCATTCTGTTCATGCCACGAGCGTTTAATTTTAAGAAAGGAGTGTCATTTTATGGGGCGTCAAAAAAAGGTTCGTGATACCAAATTCGATCTGACCCGGCTCGATCCGCAATTTCAGGAACGCCTGGTTCAAACAGCCAGACAGGGCACCATTGCCTGCGCCAGCGTGTTTGATATTTTGACACAGGTTGATGTTTCGCCGTCTGATGCCGGAAAGTCGCTGGATGCCCTCGACATCGGTCTGACCCATTGTCAACTGGGATTGTTTGGATATCTGCCTGAAAAAAAGATTGTCAAGCCGGTGGAGAACCCCGATCCCGAATTACGCCAGGCTATTCAGTCCGCCACTGTTGACAATACCCTGTCCTGTGAACAGGCCTGGAATCTGGCCAGGATAGCGAATGTTCCCAAAATGAAAATATCCGGTATCTGTGAAGCCATAGGAATCCGGATCAAACCCTGCCAACTGGGTGCGTTCTGATCATGACAGTCGCACGGGTTGGCGTGGTCATCTGTACATGTGGAACCCTGATCAATCCGGCGCTGGATATGAAGGCGCTGCTGCCCGAGACATTCATTCAATGAATCCGACAGACCTTCCGGCTTGCCTGTCAGCCGTGGTGATTTCCGACACGCATGGTAAACTGTCTGCTGCTGCCATAACGGTTTTAAACCGGGCTGACTTGATCATTCACGCCGGTGATATGGATACGGAAGACGTTCTGAACCGGTTGCTTGCCATTGCGCCGGTTGTTGCGGTCAGGGGAAACATGGATCGGGGGAAATGGGCATCCCGACTTCCCCTGACGGAAATCCTTCAGATCGGGGCGAAGCGGATTTATCTTCTCCATGATCTTTCTGGTCTAAATCTGACCCCGTCGGTTGCAGGCATTGATGTGGTCATTCATGGCCATACGCATCAACCCATGAAAGAAACCCGGGATAATGTCCTGATCATCAATCCGGGCAGTGCATCGCACCCCCGGCATGGATCCGCACCGTCTGTCATGATACTTTCCTTCAACGGATCGGCTGTGACTGCGGAATGCATTTTGATTTAGATGGCAGATTGTCATGATCAGAATAAAACACCCGAACTTATTAAGAAGTTACATGATTCGTTTTGTAGGGTCACCCCCCATGAATGATAATGATATCTCCCGCTTTTCTACTGAATTCTGAATTCTTTTTTTGCATTTTCACGGCAATCCGAAAAACAAAACATGATGATACACTGGTCTTTTCTCTTTCGTCAGATGGCAATGTATCCCCGACAGTCGGCTATGGTGTTTGTCAGTGTGATGTTTTCCCTGACCACACTGACCGGGGTCAACGGATTTTCCCGAAGCATTCAGCAGGCATTGACGGCAGATGCACGGGCGCTTCATGCGGCCGATGTGATTGTTCGGTCCAATTTTCCGGTATCATCATCAACCGACGACCGAATCAATCAGTTGGAAACAGACAGCCTTGTCCAAAGCGCACGGGTATATGAATTCTATTCAATGGCCCGGACAGTGGATGACAGCGGCTCGCTTTTATCCCAAATCAAGGTGGTTGAACCCGGATATCCATTTTATGGGCAGATTCAATTGCAGTCTGGCCGCAGATTCCAGGATGTTCTGACCGGAAACGCGGCCATTGTCGATTCCGCAGTTCTGGACAGGCTGAAATGTCAATTGGGCGATACGGTTCGACTGGGTGGCGCGGAACTGGTGATTCAGGATATCCTGGTTTTTGAACCCGACCGTCCCGTCACGTTCTTCTCCCTGGGGCCCCGGATATTTGTCTCAGCCAATCAACTCACGGCAATGGATCTGGTTAAACCCGGCGGCCGGGTTCAGTACAAACGCCTGATACAGGTCAAGAATTCCGAAAAGCTTCCCTTGATTTTTCAAGCAATTACGGCAGCGGCTTCCGGTCAGCCCGAACAGGTGGAGACATTTCAAACCGCAAAGTCCCGAATCAACCAATTTCTCAACAATCTGCTGTTTTTTCTGGGACTGATTGGCATGTTTATTCTGATCCTGTCCGGCATGGCCATTCAAAGCGCGGTTTCCGCCTATGTTCAGGATCAGGAACATACCATTGCCGTTATTTCCAGCATCGGTGCCAATCGACAGTTTATCATGACCCATTACCTGATCATGACCGGCTTTCTGGGCATTGTCGGAACAGTTATCGGGATAGCGGCCGGCTGGGGTCTACAGATTGCCGGTGCATCGTTGATACCCGGACTGGTTGTGGATAAAACCGCCATTCTGACGTCTCCCGGTTTTTTGATCGAGGCCCTGTCAGTCGGTTTTGTCGTGGTGGGCTGTTTTGCATTCACCCCGCTGTTCCGAATCAGAAAATTAAAACCGGCACGCATATTTCAAAAAGACATGGTTCGGCTTTCCCGAAGTCTTGTCGATTATACCGGGTATGGGATCAGCAGCCTGATCATCATGCTGTTTTTTTTCCTGAAACTGGATGACAGGCAGACCGTGCTTCAAATTGCGGGCGGAATGACGGCATGGGTGCTTCTGTCAGCCGGTTTTTCGGCCGCCGCGCTTTACGGTGTCAAAAAAATTCGGGTCCGGTTTTTGGCCATTCGGTTGGGGCTTAAAAGCCTGTTTCGGCCGGGTAACGCCACGGTTGCGGTCATGACCACCCTAACGGTTTCATTTTCCGTTATTCTGGCCGTGATCCTGATCGAAAGCAATCTGAACGCATCGTTTATCACCGCCTACCCGGCAGATTCTCCCAATCTCTTTTTCATCGACATTCAGACGGATCAAAAAAGCGCGCTGGCTGACGAGCTGGGTGATGATGCCATGTTCTATCCGATTATCCGGGCCAGAATTCAGGCAATCAACGCCATGCCGATTGACCGCCAGAAAGAATCGGATAAAAAGGGTGACAATCTGGCCAGAAATTTCAACCTAACCTATCGGAATACGCTGTTGAATGATGAAATCATTCAAAAAGGGGGGCAGTTGTTTGATTCAAATCAGACTGACCTTCAGGTATCCATTCTGGATACGGCTGCTGAAATCCATCCGATGGATATCGGTGATCGAATCACATTTCAGATTCAGGGAGTTCCGGTCGATGCCCGAATTTCCAGCATCCGAACCCGGACATCGGGTTCCATTCAACCGTTTTTCTATTTTGTATTTCCGGAATCCATGATGAAAGACATGCCACAAACCCTTTTTACGGCTATCCGGGTCTCAGGCGATGAGATATCATCCATTCAACGACGGATATCGGTTCAATTTCCCAATATCAGCATCATTGATGTCACTCAGACACTGGCCCGCATGGAAAATCTTCTGGGCCGGTTATCAACCGCCATTCGGTTTCTGATGCTATTCAGCGTTTCTGCCGGACTTCTGTTGCTGATCAACAGCATCTGGTCGACCCGGTTTGCACGGATTCAGGAAACGGTTTACTATAAAATCAGTGGTGCCGCTTCTTCCTTTCTGATTCGAATGATCACGTTTGAAAATCTTTTTCTGGGGGGCTTCAGCGCGGTTTTGGGTCTGGTTCTGGCTCAGGCCGTGGCTTGGTTTGTCTGTCGAAATCTGTTAGACATTTCCTATCGCGGCTTTTTGATCACCTGCATCCTGATGATGTCAGTAACAATTATTCTGATAACCGCCATCGGCCTGATGTCTTCCCGCGCCATTATTCGACATAAACCGATTGAATTTTTACGGGATGTCACATGATGAAACATAACGCGCCAATATTTGCATTTGGATTGATGATCGCTTTAATTCTGATGTTCGGATGCAGTGATTCCAAAACGCCAACTGCAACCGCACCGTCCCCCATCCCGAATGGCATTATTGTCGCAATGGGAGACAGCCTGACCGAGGGACTTGGTGTGGATGAAACCCAGGCATATCCAGCGCTTCTGGAAAAACGCCTTACAGCGGAAGGGTATCATTTCAGGGTAATCAACGCGGGAGTCAGTGGCGAGACATCGTCAGGCGCACTGTCCCGAATTGAATGGATCCTGTCGTTAAAACCGGATATTGTGATTTTGTGTACCGGCGCCAACGATGGCTTTCGCGGAATGGACCCTTCTCTGGTCACTAAAAATATTCGAACCATGATTGCCAGACTGAAGGGACAGCATGTCACCATTGTTCTTGCCGGTATGAAAATGGTTGAAAACATGGGGAAATCCTACACCCAGATGTTCAACAGCCAGTATGAGACCATTGCCCGGGAGGAACAGGTGATTTTCATGCCGTTTTTTCTGGAAGGGGTGGCCACCCGTCGCAGCATGAACCAGCCGGATGGCATTCATCCCAATGCCCAGGGCTATCAGGTGATTGTGGAGAATCTGTATCCGTTTGTGAAGCAGGCGATCAAGGTTACTCAAGATAAATGAGGTAATATAGACTTTCAAGATAAGAATTTTACACCGCAGCAGCAGATATTGAGCCTGCTGACTCTTACGGTTGTGGAGAAATACACGTTCATGGATTCGGATTTTCTGACCCCACCGGTTCACAGTTTCGCAGGCATACCGATCTGCCTGCAGCTTAAAGACCTGGAAGCGGACATCGCCATTATCGGACTTCATTATGTCAGTCCGTATCCGCAGAATTTGGCAATACCTGCAACCCAGACTGAGCTGGGAACGGCCCCTGATGCCATCCGTCTTCAATCATCCAGATTCATCGACCACCTGGATCATTATGATTTCGACTTCAATGATGTCCTTTTGTCAGACCGTCCGATTCGATTGATTGATTGCGGGGATGTCGACCGGAAAACGAAAAACGATCGGCAAAATCCGGAACATATCACCGCCGCGATTCGCACCATCCTGGCCCGAGGAGCCATGCCCATTGCTTTGGGGACCGATGAGGGTGGGTTTATTCCCTACGTACGGGCATTCGAAGACTACGAAGATCTTTGCGTAATCCATATTGACGCACACATTGATTGGCGGAATGAGCATAAAGGCGTTCGGGACGGTTACAGTAGTGGCATGCGCCGGGCTTCAGAGATGCCTTGGGTCAAGGCCATGGCCCAGGTTGGATTGCGAGGCATCGGCAGCGCCGGTCGACAGGAGGTAACGGATGCGCTTTTATTCGGAAGCGTTTTCATCCGTGCCCGCGACGTTCATCAGGAAGGAATCGATGCATGTATTGACAAAATCCCGGTGGCAGATCACTATTTGATCACCATTGATACCGATGCATTGGATATGGCCATCGCGCCAGGTGTGCTCTATCCCAGTCCGGGAGGACTTACTTTTGATGAAACCACTGATCTGGTGCAACGCATTGCATCAAAAGGACGGATAGCCGGCATAAGCTTGTTTGAGGTTCGCCCGGAGCGGGACATTAACGGTTTGACTGCATCAACAGCCGCACAGTTAATAATCAATTTTATCGGTATAATGGCTCATTACGGCCAAATTGGCGGATGAACCACCTGGATGAACTTGCGATTGAAAATATTGCCAAGGATTGAGATCAAAACATGTTGATCAGTGGCCGCTGAAGCATTTTTTCATACAGATCAATATACTGCCGGGCAGTCTCCTCATGGGTGAACCGGGACAGACTGTCGGTCATGATCCGCTGAATCTGGGGAACCCTGATGGATTCTGGAAGCATATAAAACGACATGGCCTGGTCAATGGCCCAGGACAACCCGATGGAATCAAAATACCGGAACAGAAATCCATTGCCCCGGCTCTGATGGATATCCAAAGGGGTGATGGTGTCATGAATGCCGCCAGTGTCATGCGCCACCGGTAAGGCCCCATAAATGGGCGCGATCATCTGGGGCAGTCCGCAGGGTTCAAACAGGGACGGCATCAGAATAAAATCCGCAGCGCCATAAGCCAGATGCTCGAGCTGCTCACTGAAGTCACAGACCGCCACCCGGTTCTGAATATTATGAAACTGGGCAATATCCCGAAAATGCTGCTGATACTCCCCGTTTGCGACGAAGATGATCTGAAGATTTCTGTCCCAGTACCGGGAGACAACAGAAAACAGAATATCCGATAGTAATTGTGATCCTTTTTGAATGCTGTCCAGCCGGGATGGCCAGAAAAAAATCGGGGCATGAATATCTTCGATCAGTCCCAGAAGTTTCTGAAGGGCCTGTTTATTGACCCGCTTACCGACCATAACCGTATCCGGATCATAGGATTGCGGAAGTGACAAATCAATTGCCGGATTGAATGCCGGATCCGGTGCATTCAGGATTCCCACGGCGCATTCCGCACGCCACTTGTTGGCCAGCTCGTTCTGAATGGATTTTTCGACAAATGAATGCCTGCCTTCGATCACTTCCACCAGAAAGGTATGGCTGACCGTATTCACAAAATGCGCCGCAAAGATGCCGCTGGCCAGAAAATCCACCGGATTGTTTTCCCGAATGGCCTCATATTCTTCGGCAATTCTCTCGTAATAGAGATGATTCCAGAAATAAGCCGCATCGATGCCCCGGTCTTCAATCAGGGACAGATGGCATTTCATGGTATGAATGTTATGAACCGTGAACAGGCAGGGAATGCCAAGCCGTCTGGACATGGCCGGAATCAGCCCGGTCATCCAGTCGTTGCAGTGGATCAAATCCGGCTGCACACGAGGAACGATATTGTTGATAACCTCCCGCTGAAATGCCAGTGCCAGTTTGATGTTTTCCTGCCAGTAATCCGAATACACCCGGTTCAGATAATAAAAAGCCCGGTCTTCTGCCAGATGAATCCGATCCTGTGGCATTTTGCTGTTCAGATCATGATATTCTTTCTGCAAAAAAGGGGCCAGCCGGTCGCTGAATAATGATCGGTAATCCGGCAGGGCCACATGAACGTCAGCCCCCTGATCGAACAGGGCATTGATCAGCGCGGCGGAGACATCGGCCAAGCCGCCGGCTTTGGCCGTCAGAATGCTGGCCATGCTGCCCATTCTGTTGGGAAGATAGGTCACCTCCGGAGTGACAACCAGGATTCTGGGATTACGCAACTGTTTCATGATGGCTGTATCCTTATTTTTAACATCTTAACCGGATGGCTATATTTTCACTGGCTATAAAGCCCAGGTAATGAGTCCCGGCGTATACCGAAGCCGGTCATCTCCTTTGGGCATTGCTCTGACGGTAAAAGCAAATCTGCCGGATTTCTCACATATGATTGAGCGGCGATAGCGAAAATGTCCGGCCCCCAATTCGACCCAGTCATACATTTTTTCAGGATGAATCGCATCCATTCCATCCACGGTGAGGGCTTTCCCCACACAAAGTTCGACATCCACCTCATCCGGATGCAGTTCACCCAGAAAGACATCAACAGAAACATCAAGGGGATCACCCAGCCGATACTGCTGATTAAAATCACTCACCGGATGCTGTACAACGATGTGTTTCCAAAGCAACATCAGGCGCTCTCCCTGGGCATGAATCCGACGCGCCTCCTCTGCATTGTTGAGTAACAGTCCGGCTGTCTGATAGGCTGAATGGAGATAATGCAATTGTTCGTATTCGCTGACCATGCGCGCGCTGCTGAAATTCTGGATCGTGGTTTTCATGGATTCCTTCATCATTTTGATCCATCGGATCGGAAGTCCTCCTTTATCCCGTTCATAGAAACAGGGAATGACCTCATTTTCCAGAACATTAAAAAGAGACCGGCAGTCCACGATATCCTGATATCCCGAATCGGTATATTCAAAACCGTCTCCGATGATCCAGCCGCACCGTTCGGTGTAGGCCTCATCCCACCATCCATCCAGAATACTCGCATTCAGCACCCCATTGATTGCCGCTTTCATACCGGATGTGCCGCATGCTTCAAAGGGCCTGCGTGGATTATTCAGCCAGACATCCGCACCCTGAACCAGGTATCTGGCCGTATGAATGTCATAATCCTCCAGAAAAACAATCCGGTGACGGACGGCGGGGCGCCTGGCAAATTCCACCAGCCGTTTGATGAGATCTTTTCCTTCCTTGTCCTTGGGATGTGCTTTTCCGGAAAAAATAAACTGAACCGGATGGTTTTTCGAAGCAATCATGGCTTCCAGCCGTTCCGGTTCCTGAAGAATCAGATAGGCCCGCTTATAAGAGGCAAATCGTCTGGCAAACGCAATGGTGAGTGTTCCCTGATCCAGAACCGATTCCGCATCCTTCATCATGGACAGGGGCGCGTGGCGTCTTCGGTACTGGTCGATCATTTTTTTCCGGCATGTCCTGACCAACCGTGCCCGGTTGATTTCATGCGCCCGCCACAGTTCTTCGTCGTAGATATCATCGAAACGTTTGACGATTTCCGGATTTCTGATATCCATTTCCCAGTTGGGGCCAATGTATCGTTCAAACAACGGTGAGTATTCATGAGAAATCCAGGTGGCGACATGAACACCGTTTGTAATGTGGGTGATGGGGATCTCGCTTTCCGGAAGGCCTGGCCACAAATGCGCCCACATGCGTCGGGCAACCCGCCCATGCAACCGGCTGACACCGTTGCAGTCATGAGCCATGCGCTTGCCCAGAATAAACATGGAAAACGGTTTTTCGACACCATGATTCCGGGGCTGGCCCCAGGATATCATCTCGTCACAGGATATACCCAGCCGCCCTGATAATGGCTTCAGATAAGGTTCCACCCAGTGGGAGGGAAATTCATCGTGTCCCGCAGCCACCGGTGTATGTGTGGTAAATACCGTGGAACGGGGAATGATTTCCAGTGCGGTCCGGATATCAATACGATATCGGGTCATGAATTCATACAGTCGCTCAATGCTGGCAAGGGCCGGGTGCCCCTCATTGATATGGCAGACTGTGGGAAAGATGTTCATGGCGGACAGGGCGCGAATCCCGCCAATACCCAGAAGCACCTCCTGAGCCAGACGTTTTTCATAGTCACCGGCATACAGATTGGACGTAATACATCGAATAATGGGTGGGTTGATCCCGATGTTGGTATCCAGGAGGTACAGCGGAATCCGGCCGACATGCAATTTCCAGACACAGGCATGAATCATCCCCATCGGGCCGTCAACCGATATGATCAGATCATTCCCGTTTGAATCCGGAACCCGAAACATGGGTAGTGTAAACACATCGGTTTCCGGATATTCTTCCTGCTGATACCCGTCATGATCCAGGTATTGATGAAAGTATCCGCTTTGATAGAAAAGTCCCACACCAGTCAATGGCAGCCCCATGTCCGAAGCGGATTTAAGATGATCTCCGGCCAGAATCCCCAGTCCACCCGCAAAAAGAGGCAAACTTTCGTGAATCCCGAATTCCATGGAAAAATAGGCAACGGTCCCATTTAAGCCATAAGGCGTCCCGTTGTCTTCAGCATCATTTTCGATTTCGGTGTTAAACTTTTCCATGACGCCCTGCTGATGAATCAGAAAGCTTTCATCCCGGGATATCTCCATCAGCCGGTTTGGCGGGATTCGGGTTAAAAACATCAGCGGATTGCCTTTGGTCTCCAACCACATCTTGGGATCAATCCGTCTGAAGAGATCGATGGCATCCCGATGCCAGCTCCACCAGAGATTTCGGGACAGCTTATCCAGAAACTGGATGGAATGCGGAAGAGATGGAAAAACATTAAACGTCTGCAACGAATTCATTACGTGATAAAATCCTTCTTGTTTGTGGCTCCCCATGGGGAAGAAAGAGATTGTTTAAATACGGTCATGAATCATTCTGAGGGCTTTACCCCCATGGATGGAAATGATCTCTGCTGACAACTGACCTCCCCCCGCTATCATCTGTCTTTTCACGGTAAATGATAATATTTTACATCACTTTTTCATATTTATGCAAGGCTATCCTGAAACGCTCTTTTTTCTTGCCAATATAAAAAGTGCTATGCTATCAACAGTAAATTGCTGGCTGTCACCAATTTTATGAATTCAATTCACCATAAACCACTACGGGAGGATACGATGAAAAAACGGACTTTTTGGGTATCGTTGGCAATGATCCTGATGTTTGCGACGCTGTCGTTTTCAGGAACCCTTGATGATGTCAAGGCCAAGGGTTTTGTTCAGGTCGGGGTCAACGGCCAGTTGTACGGGTTCGGTATGCCGGATGACAAGGGTGAGTGGAAAGGGCTGGATGTGGACACCGGTCGCGCCATTGCCGCCGCAGTCTTTGGGGATGCCACCAAAATCAAATACGTACCACTGACGGCTGTTCAGCGGTTTACCGCGCTGCAGTCGGGCGAAGTGGATGTGCTCTGTCGGAATGCAACCTGGACCCTGAACCGGGACTCGGCGCTGGGCCTCAATTTTGCTCAGGTGAATTATTATGACGGTCAGGGATTCATGGTTCCCAAAAAGATGAATATCAAAAGTGCAAAAGAACTGAACGGTGCGACGGTTTGCGTTCTGCCCGGAACCACCACCGAACAGAATGTCGCGGATTATTTCCGGTCCAACAACATGACCATGAAGCCGGTTGTCATTGAAAACAATGCCGAGCTGAACAAGGCTTTTTTCGCCGGTCGTTGCGACTGTCTGACATCGGATGCCTCCCAGTTGGCCGGCGCCCGGTCTGTGGCCCCGAATCCGGCGGATTATGTCATTCTTCCGGAAATAATTTCCAAAGAGCCGCTTTCCCCCGCAGTAAGGCATGGGGATGATATCTGGAAGGATGTAGTCAATTATTCGATTCTGGCCTTGATCGAGGCCGAAGAGCTGGGCATCACCTCCAAAAACGTGGATGAGATGCTGAAAAGCCCCAACCCGTCGATTCAACGGTTCCTGGGAGTGGTTCCCGGAAATGGGAAATCTCTGGGCCTGGATGAAAAATTTGCCTATAACATCATCAAGCAGGTCGGCAATTATGGTGAAGTTTTTGAGCGGAATGTGGGCACAAAAACCCCGCTTGGACTGGAACGGGGTCTGAACGCCCTTTGGACAAACGGCGGATTGATGTACTCACCGCCGTTCAAATAATCTGAAAGCCGCCAGGCCATGGGTGACAGTTCAAAATCGGACGATGTTCGCGGTACAACCACCCGCCATCCGGCCATTCCATTCTGGAATGACCCGGACCGGCGGGCCATGGTATATCAGGTGATAACCCTGATCGTTGTCGGACTGATCAGCTTTTATCTGTTTAAAAATACCACCACCAACCTGCAGCGCCAATCCATTGCAACCGGCTTTGACTTTCTGGAAAAAGAAGCCGCGTTTGAAATCGGCGAATCCCTGATACCCTATTCCGCTGCCAATTCCTACGCCAGGGCGCTGCTGGCAGGCCTGTTGAATACCATCAAGGTGGCATGTGTCGGGATTCTGCTCACCGTGATTCTGGGAGTTGTGATCGGTGTCGCCAGGCTTTCGACCAACTGGATTGTTTCCCGGCTGTCCGCCATTTATATTGAAGTATTTCAGGATATACCGGTTCTGATTCAGCTTCTGTTCTGGTATGCCATTTTTTACGATTCCCTACCCGGACCGCGACAGGCATTATCGCCGATACCCGGAGTTTTTCTCTGCAACAGGGGGCTGGCTTTCGGCATTCCGGCGCCCCATCCGGCCTATGGGTATGTGGCCGTTGCATTTGTTGTGGGATGTGTCGCCATATTTTTTTTGCATCGCTGGGCCAGACAGCGGCAGGATAAAACCGGACAGATATTTCCCATGATTCGGGTCGGAGCCGCCTTGATTCTGGGGCTGCCACTGGTGGCCTGGTTTGCGGGCGGAAGCCCCACGGCAATGGATGTGCCCCAGCTTACCGGATTTAATTTTACAGGCGGTGTCAATGTCAGCCCGGAGTTTACGGCACTTTTGCTGGGCTTGGTGCTGTATACCGCCGCATTTGTCGCGGAAATCGTCCGAGCCGGCATTCAGGCGGTCAGCCAGGGTCAAACCGAGGCAGCCCTGTCCCTGGGTCTGAAACCCTGGCAGACCCTGAGTCAGGTAATCCTGCCCCAGGCCCTTCGCGTCATCATTCCCCCCTTGACCAGCCAGATGCTGAATCTGACCAAAAACAGCTCACTGGCTGTTGCGATTGGATTTCCGGATTTTGTTTCGGTCGCCAACACCACCATCAACCAGACAGGCCAGGCCATCGAAGGGGTTGCCATGATCATGCTGGTATATCTGATCATGAGCCTGCTGACATCGTTTGTGATGAACATATACAACAGGAAAATGGCGCTGGTTGAAAGGTAATAAGACTGCTAACTATTCAGGCACAAAGGCACATAGGGGCAAAGTGGCATATTGTCCATCAGCCGTTGGCTGCAAGCGGCCGACTCTACATGACTGTTGATCAACCGGCTCACCAAAGCAATAAATCGGTTTCCCTTTGTGCCTCAGGGCCTTTGCCACTTTGAACCTGAATATAGCTTTCAAGATAAAGATTTTGGGTGCGTTTTTTCTTCTGAATTCTGACTACTGAATTCTGAATCCTGTATTATAAGGCACAGCATGCCGGTTTATCAGATCATCACAGAGGATGTTCGGCCGCCAGTCACCAGCGTGGGTGTCATCGGATGGATCAAAACCAATCTGTTCAACAGCGTGCTGAATTCCATTCTGACCATCATCTCCTTGATATTTCTATGGAAAACCGTTCCCCCACTTATCCGGTGGATATTTATCGACAGTCTGTGGGTATCGACACCTGCCGCATGCCGGAATATCGATGGTGCGTGCTGGTCAGTTATTACATCCAATTATCGGTTTATTCTGTTTGGATTTTATCCATACGATATTCAGTGGCGACCGACCCTTGCTGTCATTCTGCTGATTGTTCTGCTCTTGATCAGCCGAAACCGGAATTTCTGGAGCCGCAGACTGCTGTATGTGTGGATTGCAGGCCTTTTTGGCATGGGAATCCTGATGAAAGGCGGATTGTTCGGTCTGTCAACCGTTGACAGCGAGTTATGGGGCGGGCTGCCACTGACGTTTCTGCTGGCGGTTTTCGGACTGACTGCAGCCTATCCCCTGGGTATTGTTCTGGCATTGGGACGACGGTCCAAACTGCCGGCCATTCGCATTCTTTCGATCATTTATATCGAAATGATTCGCGGCGTTCCGCTGGTCAGCCTGCTGTTCATGTCAGCCGTCATCTTTCCGCTGTTTCTGCCCGAGGGGATCACCATCAATAAAATTCTGCGCGCCCAGGTCGCCATTATTCTATTTACCGCCGCTTATATTGCAGAAGTGGTTCGGGGCGGCCTTCAGGGAATCGCCAAAGGCCAGTATGAGGCGGCTGAATCACTGGGGCTGAATTATGTTCAGACCATGCGGCTGATCATTTTGCCCCAGGCACTGAAAATCGTCATTCCCCCGTCGGTCAGCATTCTGATTTCGGCGTTCAAGGATACGTCCCTGGTGGTCATCATTGCCCTGTACGATATTCTGAAAACCATGCAGTCCACCCTGGCCAATCCAAACTGGATGGGGTTTTCGTCCGAAGCCTATTTTTTCCTGGCCTGCATTTATTTTATCTGCTGCTATACCATGTCCAATTACAGCAGACGTCTGGAAAAAGAACTCGGTACGTGAAGAAAACGGAGTATTCATGAACGACATACAGACCAGGCCGGCCGGGTCAGTCGAATTACCAAAAGCCATCATTGAAATAACCGATATGCACAAGTGGTACGGTGAATTTCATGTGCTGAAGGGCATCAATCTCACCATTCACAAAGGCGAGCGGATTGTGATCTGCGGCCCGTCCGGGTCCGGCAAATCCACACTGATCCGGTGTATCAACCGTCTGGAGCAGCACCAGCGGGGTAAAATCATTGTCGATGGCATCGAACTGAGCAATGACGTCAAAAACATCGAAAAAATCCGCGCCGAGGTGGGCATGGTGTTTCAGCATTTCAACCTGTTTCCGCATCTGACCATTCTGGAAAATCTGACCCTTGGTCCAATATGGGTTCGAAAAATACCCCGACTGGAAGCGGAAAAAACCGCCATGATGTATCTGGAAAAGGTTCATATCGCGGAACAGGCGCATAAATACCCCGGTCAGCTTTCCGGCGGTCAGCAACAGCGGGTGGCCATTGCACGAAGCCTGTGCATGAAACCCAATGTCATGCTCTTTGATGAACCCACATCCGCGCTGGATCCGGAGATGGTCAAGGAAGTGTTGGATGTCATGATCAATCTGGCCCAGGAAGGCATGACCATGATCGTGGTTTCACATGAAATGGGATTTGCCAGAAGTGTGGCCCATCGCGTTCTGTTCATGGATTTTGGTCAGATTCTGGAATCAGACGCCCCTCAGGCGTTTTTTGATAATCCCCAGCACGATCGGACCAACTGTTTCTCAGTCAGATTCTTCACTGACTTCAGCCTTTCAGCCCTTTTTCGCTCCCACCACCGGCAGAAAAATCCGGAAGACACTCCCCTGAACGGGCTTGGCCGTCAACGAAAAGCCGTCTGCTCCTGACGTCTGGGGACAGTCATGTCCAGTGCGGCGCCGGTGATGCCGATGACCGCGCCGCCATTGTCACAAAGCGGCTCCACGGTCAGGTCGTACCAATGCGGCTTGAGGCCAAAGGTCATCCCAACTTCCTGCCGCCGCACCCCTTTCCCGCTTTCCAGCACATTCCGCTTGATGGCCGTCAGGGTGGCGGCCTCATCTGCCGGCAGCAGATCGCTGTCGGTCTTGCCGAGAACCCGCTGTTCGGAAAAAGCGGGATTGGCGCTTTGGATCCAGGTGTAGCGCAAGTCATTATCCTGATTGAATACCGTGATGGGAAATGCCTGGAGCGCAACCCGTACGCGTTCTTCAGTCAGATTCAGCGCGTCCTGCGCCTTTTTCGTCTGGGTAATATCAACAAATGTGATCACTGCGCCCTCGATCACATTGTTGATCGTTCGATAGGGCAGGATTCGCATGGTGTACCAAATCCCGGCCCGGGTCTGCACCTCCACCTCCTTGGGAATCAGGGTGTCCAGCACCAATTTTACGTCCGCCAACAGGTTATCGTAGTCCACCAGATTGGAGACAATGTGGCCCACGGGTCGGCCGATATCGCTCTGGATCAGATTGATAATCCGGGTAGCGGCCGGGGTAAATCGCAGAATTTTCAGCCCGTGATTCACAAAAACGGTTCCAATGCCTGTGCCGGCCAGCAGGTTGTTCATGTCGTTGTTTGCCTGGGACAAATCCGCAACCTTGGTTTGCAGTTCGGAGTTGACCGTGGTAAGCTCCTCATTGACCGATTGCAGTTCTTCCTTGGAGGTCTCCAGTTCTTCGTTTGTGGACTGCAATTCCTCGTTGATTGACTGCATCTCCTCGTTGGATGATTTCAGCTCTTCGTTTGTGGTTTCCAGTTCCTCATTGGTGGTCTGAAGGTATTCCTCCTTGTTCCGCAATTCCTGTTTCAGCGCCTTGATCCGTGCGTCTGTCTCCAATAATGGATCACTGCTCACGGGTTGATCATGGTTCACTGCCTCCGATGGTGGCGCTTCATCCAGAATGACCAGGTACAGTGTCGGCTCAGGCGTTTCCGCATGGCCTGTTGCCACCGGATGAATGGTCAGATTGACCCGTGTGAAGTCGCCGTTGGTTTTGATCCGCAGACCATTGCAATACACAATTTCTTTTGTTCCCACCGCTTTGTGCAGGGCCGTGGTCAGATCGCGATTCAATCCGTCGCGGGCCATCTTCAGGATATTGTTGATTCCGGCCTCGCCCGGAGCCGGTTCAAGATATCTCCCGGTACGGCCGTGAAGATAGAGAATATCGCCATGGCCATTGACCAGCACGGCGGCCGGGGCAACCTGCTGCAGAAGCGCCTGTTCGGTGAGTTGGCGCAGTGGAAGTTTTCCGGGGCCGATGGTTTTACCAGCAGTCTGCAGGGGCGCCGTATCCATCTCCATCATGGGTGTCAGAAACCGGCTCAATGCTGCGCGCTGTTCGCTGTTGAAGTCTTCTCTGCGCTGATACAGCTTCAACTTACGGTCTATCGCCGCAAACAGATTTCCACTATCCCCCACGGTCTCGGATGTGCCCAGAAAGAGAAATCCGCCCGGACTCAGTGCATAGTGAAACAGGGGAATGAGCTTTTTCTGCAAATCTCCGCCCATATAGATCAAAAGGTTGCGGCAACTGATGAGATCAAGCTTGGAGAAGGGCGGATCCTTGATGACGTCCTGCTCGGAAAAGATCAGCATGTCCCGAATGCTTTTATGTATCCGGTAGGTGCTGCCGCCGGACTCTGCCGTAAAAAAGCGCGCCAGTCGCTCCGGTCCAATGTCTGCAGCGATGCTGGCCGGATAAATACCGGCCCGGGCCGTGGCAATCGCCTGGCTGTCAATGTCTGTGGCAAAGATCTGCATCTTGTATCGCTGCTTCAAGACATCCTGGCGCTCGGCAAGCAAGATGGCCAGGGAATAGGCTTCCTCGCCCGTGGCGCAGCCTGTGGACCAGACCCGGATCACCCCATTCGGGGACTTGCCTGCAAAAAGCTTGGGAATCACCTGTTCCTCAAGGGTCTTGAATGCCTCCGGATCACGAAAGAAGCTGGTCACACTGATCAACATGTCACGAAACAGGGCCTCCACCTCCGCCGGTGTCTGCTGTAAAAACTTGGCATACCCGTCCATGTCTTCAATCTGATGGATGGCCATTCGTCGTTCGATGCGGCGATAAATGGTGCTCGGCTTGTACTGGGAAAAATCATGGCCGGTCTGGGTGCGCATCAGAATAAAGATTTTCTTGAGCGTGTTTTCGGCATGATGGGCCGGTGCAATGACGACAGGCTGAGGAGGCTTGCCGAATGCATGGGCCACATAGGCCATGAGCTGGGCAGGCATCTCGGCCGGTGGCAGTTCGTAGTCCACCAGGCCGGTGGCGATGGCATTTCGTGGCATACCGTCATACTCGGTGGAGTCGGGGTTCTGGGCCATGACCATGCCGCCTTCCGCCTTGATGGCCCTCAGACCAACGGTTCCATCACTGCCGGTTCCGGAAAGCACGATGCAGATGGCCCGTTCGCGCTGGTCCTGGGCCAGGGACCGGAAGAAAAAATCAATGGGCAGACGCTGGCCGCGCGGCGCGGCAGGCGGCATCAGTTGAAGCGTTCCGTTCAAAAACGCCATGTCATGACCGGGCGGGATGATATAGGCACAGTTGGGTTCGACGATCATCCCGTCCTTGACCTCATAGACCTGCATGCGGGTGTAACGCCGGATGAGATCGGAGAGAATACTCTTGTGATCCGGCGCCAGGTGCTGCACCAGGACAAAGGCCATGCCCGGATCAATGTCTGCGGGCATACCGGAAAAAAATGCTTCAAAGGCTGCCAACCCACCAGCCGATGCGCCAATGCCCACGATGGGAAAACCGGCAGCATTTTCAGCCTCTGCCGGGGCTTTTGCTATTTTTATCTTGTCTTTTTTCCCGGGTTTCATGACGAATTCCTTAAATGATGGTCACACCTCATCGGTATAGCCATTTGTTCAGCATTTCCGACACCGCCTGGGGCGAAATCGGCTTGGCTGATGGCGTCAGCCCGCCGCCAGGCAGCGCTCCCGATCGCCCGGCATGGTGTGGGCCGTCATGCCATATTTTTCTGAAAATTTATTACGATAATGTATAGCAGGTTTTGTTGGTAAGTCAACTCAACACCTTGTTTCAGGTTCGTCTCATAGCGCCTGTAAAAAAGGCAGCCACACACGAAGCGCCAGATCTCGAAAGCATAGCCCCTCCGGTGCGCCAATGTCTTCCAGTGGGTCGGCATCCCGAAAAACCAGCCTCAGGGCCGAATTCATATTCTCACCCGGAAATTCATAAGATCCCGCCCATTTTTTTTGAGCCTGATTCAATGCAACCCAATCCCGATGTGTTTCTTCTTTTTCCGCATGCCATTTTTCCGCATACGCCAGAGCGGATTCCGGAAAGAACCGAAGGGGCATGGTCAGTCCTGTCAGATACAGATCAATCAGATTCGAAAGAATATCCCGGGCATTTTCGATAATTGCGGAAAGCTCAATCCGGTCGGGCTTGTCATCCAATTTTCCGATCAGAATACTTTTTTGGGGAACTGGATCGGCATTGATACACTGCATGGCCAGATGATGAATCCAGAGACTGATTTTCTGACGGGCTTTAAGCGACCCGTAATGACAGACAATCCGGCCCTGGTCCCGAATCTGATCGACTTTCCCGATCAGTCTCATACCGTTCAGGACCAGATCGATTGGTCTGAAACCTGTTTCGCCGGATACCGGGCCTGCGTTTTGACGCATCATTTTCACATTGGAAAGAATTTGAGCATACTGACATTGTCCGACAGAGCCGGGCGGAAGTTTTCCGCTTTTATGAATCGCCTGGTCATATGCCTGAACATTCCCCTGATTCATGGCGAGTTCCACCCGTTTCTGGCCGATATGATATTCTTCCAGCCGGTTCAGAATCAGGGGTTCACGGTCATCAACATCTGAAGATGCGGCATCCAGGCTGACGTTCAGTCGAACCCTGAGAAAAAACGCCGCGGGATTGAAATAAAATCGTATCAGATCAATCAGGTTTATTGGTTGAGCCATGCTGGCATCCATCGGAATCGGGGCATGGATAAACGGCTTGGGATGAACACGCGGTTTGATCAGTGCAGCAGCCGTTTCAAAATCATCTTTTGAAAAACTGCTCAGGGAGGACCCTGCCATAAAATATTCCGGGCTGAACGGATGCAAGGGATGATTGAAGACAATCCGATTTAGAATCCGGTTCGGGAATTCGTGTTGGACACGATATCCATCGGCGATTGTTTCCAGCAGTTCACTGACAACCGTCGACGGCGGCAAAACCGAGTTGTCATGAATGCTTTTACCGGTATAGGTGATCACGATGCGTTTTCGGGCCGAGAGCAACGCCTCCAGAAACAGATACCGGTCTTCATGCCGGGGCGATCGGTCACCGGTTCGGGGCGTTTGGGCCATCAGATCAAATCCGGCCCGGTTTTTAATGCGGGGAAATTCCCGGTCATTCATGCCCATGAGACAGACCACCGGAAACGGGATGTTCCGCATGGGCAGCAGATTGCAGAAGGTGATTCCACCGGACAGAAATCCCCGATGAGACGTGCGGGAGGAGAACTGGTCAGTCAGGATCTGGTGCATGACATCCACATGAATCCGTTGATTGAATTCAATCTGGTCTGCCACAATGGCCAGATCGGACAGATATTCCCGAATCTGCTGATGATGATATTCATTGTCCGGAGTCTGAACGATCATTCGGCCAAGCATCGCGGCCATAACAGCCGTCCATTCTTTCAGGGGTCGGGGCTTTTTCAGCAGCCGGATCTGTTCAAAAAGTGTTTCACAGAAATGGATCATGCGTCCGACCGGAAATGCATCATGACCTTCGATACCATCCATCGGCAACACATCCCCAAACAGCGGCCAATCCGCTTCAGGCATGGCAATGCCCAGAAGAATTCTGTCAAACCCCGAACGCCAGGTGTTCTCCGAAAAATCCGGGTGACCCAGATCTTTTCGATGATCGGAATCCATTCCCCATCGAATTCCGGATTTCACCACCCAGTTGAAAAGCCGGGGAATATCCTCTTCGGATATATCAAACCGCAGCCGGACCGAATCGCGGGCAAGCAGATCAAACACGTCCCGGATTGTCAGACGCGATTCGAAAAGCCCGACAAGAATGAGAAACTGTTCGATGACATTCGATTCCTGCTGGATGGGAACATCACTGATCTGGTAGGGAATTTCCGGATAATCCTTATCCGCAGACTGAAAAACGGCATGAATGAACGGGGCGTATGCCGCGATATTTGGCATCATCACCATCACATCATGAGGCGACAGAAACGGGTCTGTCTCAAACATGTCCAAAAGAATATTTTTAAGCGCCTGAACTTCCCGCATGGGACTGTGACAACTGTGAACCGATATGGACCGGTCATCTGAAGCAATCAGATACAGCGGTTCATCGCCCCGCCCCCTCAGCCGCAGATTCAGAATATCGGACTGAAGCATGTTCAACAGGCTGACCGGGTGATCACCGGAAGCCGGGTCCGTATACAGATCGCCCAAGGGTTCATGATACACCGCATGGTCTTCCAGAACCTGTTGGAATTCCCTCCCCATTCTTCCCAGGGACCCAAGAAGTGAATGCCCTTCTTCCAGAAACAGGTCATGATCGATCTGATCGATATCCGGGGAGTGGCGTTGCATCTCCCGAATGAGTTCGCGCTTGGATCGAATCGTTGCCCAGTATTCCCGTGACGGTGAGGGAATCATCAGATGAACATCAATCCACTCGGATAAGGCGGACAGAATTTTAAGATACAGGGGGGGGATGGTCGAAATTCCAAACAGGGTGATTCGGGACGGCAGGCGGTCTGTTGGGATATCACCGGATTGAACCTTTCTGAAAAAGCGGGCGGCTTCGGCGGCAATATGCGAATAGGGCTGATGAACAAACAGGGCCCGCCAGAGGATGGGCTGCCACTGTTCCGCTGCAGGCAGGTCGGCGACAGGGCCGGATTGAGACTGCCATTTCAAAACCTGGTCATACCGGTATACGCCGTATTCATCAAAAACATGGGCAATCCGGCAGGAAAGCTGATACAGACGCACGCCTTTTTCGTCCGGATTCAGGTAACGTTGAATGGACTCAAATTCGGGTCGATTCAGAAATTCGGGCAGAAACCCCATGATCCGGAATATCAGGTTGTCCATCTGCAAAATGGTTCGTGTCCGGCCATCGGCTTCCAGAATCGTGCCTAACAGATATGCAATCAGGTCTCTGGGAAACGGCATATTGACATGCGCCCATATCCCCAGCCGCTTTGACATTTCCATGCCGATCCAGATGCGGATGCCCTGGCTTTGGACACTGATCCATTCCGGATCATGCGGAGAACCGGCAGGGTGGCGAAGTACGGTCTCCAGTGCATATGCCAGGTTTTCCACCCGATTGCTTTGATATACATGAAGCATAGAAAAACCCTTTTCGAAAGGCTGATTCCGGGTATTGACGGATAATGACTGTCATGTTACCGTTATTTCACATGGATTTCAAATTGATAATCGGAGGATCATTATGGCATTGGTGGAATACAGACTGGATGGACATGTCGCAATCATCACCCTGAACAGCGGTGAAAACCGCTTTAACCCGGACTTTCTGAATGCGTTTTTACAAACCCTGGATGATGTGGAACATCAGACAGGCGCGACAACACTGGTGGTCACATCCGCCCATGAAAAAATATTTTCCAACGGCATCGATCTGGACTGGCTGGTTCCGGTCATTCAACGTCAGGATATCCAGGGTGCCAAAGATTATTTTTACCTTCTCAACCGGCTGTTCACAAGGTTCGTGTCCTATCCCATGATCACCATCGCCGCGATTAACGGTCATGCGTTTGCCGGCGGCGCGATTCTGTGCTGTGCGTTTGAGTTTCGGTTTATGCGGTCTGACAGGGGATTTTTCTGTTTTCCGGAAGTGGATCTGGGGATTCCCTTTCTTCCTGGAATGAATGCCCTGCTCAAAAAGGCCATTCCCCTGTATAAACTGGAAGAGCTGGAATACACCGGCGTGCGGATGACGGCAGATGAATGTGCACGGCATCACATCATTTTAAAAGCCTGTCACATCAATGATCTGATGAATGAGGTCATGACATTCGCCATGTCTGTGAACAAGCGGCGGCCAGTCATTCAGGAAATGAAAAAGCGCCTGAATCAGGGTGTTCTTCATGCGATCACCGTCCTGGATGTGCCGTATATCGAGTCCGGGCAGTTCAATATCGGATGATTGGATCAAAGGCTGATTTTTTTGCCTTGGAAATACATTGTGGAATGCCGAGATGCCGAGATGCTAAAATGCCGACATGACGGCATGACGGCATCCCGACATCTCGGCATTATGGTAATTCATTTTCATGTCTGAAATTTATTCTGAAAGATGATCGGAAGGATACGCCATGAAAATATGTATCGCAGGCGGAACCGGGTTTGTTGGAAAGAGTCTGGTGCCTCTTCTGCTGAGCGAAGGCCATCAGGTCATTATTATCGGAAGACGACACCCCCAGAATTCCGACAAGCATCCCAATATAACGGTGCTGTCTGCTGACACCACGCAGCCCGGAATCTGGCAGAAAGCGCTTCAGGATGTGGACGCTGTTATCAATCTGGCCGGAGCCAGTATTTTCAACCGATGGACAGAATCCTACAAACAGAAACTCCATGATTCCCGAATTCAAACCACCCGGCATATTGTTGAGGGGCTTCGGGGTTCAGCCTGCGCCACACTGATCAGCGCCTCAGCCGTGGGATTTTATGGCGACCGGAGAGATGATATTCTGGATGAAGCCGAGCCCGGCGGCCACGATTTCCTGGCCCGTTTGAGCCATGATTGGGAATCCGAGGCACTGAAGGCCGGATCCATTGGTATTCGAACATCTGTCTGCCGGTTTGGTGTCATTCTTGGGCGTGACGGCGGTGCATTGGAACAAATGGTGCGGCCATTCAAACTATTTGCAGGCGGCCCGATGGGAAGCGGCCAACAGTGGTTTTCCTGGATTCATATGTCGGACCTGACAGCCGGCATCCGGTTTATATTGAGGGATTCCACGCTTTCCGGTCCCGTCAACCTCTGCGCACCCAATCCGGTTCGAAATAAAGAACTGGCTGGAATCCTGGGACAAGTGATGAAAAGACCCGCTTTTTTTCCCGCCCCCGCATTTGCATTGAAACTGGTCCTGGGCGAATTCGCGTCATCGCTTCTGGCCAGCCAGCGGGTCATTCCGTCAGTGTTGCTTCGCCACGGGTTCCGATTCACTTTCCCAAACATGGAAGCAGCCCTGAAGGATCTGATCGTTAAAAATTGAAAAGGTGATCAAATAATGACGGAAATCCTCATTGGTTTTGTTGCGGCTGTGGTTGTTTTTACAGTTGTCTGGATATTATGGTTAAAAAAATCACGATCCGATGCAAAAAAACCGGTTTTTACATGCAGCCGTTGTGGTGAGAAACATTGCGATTGTCACAGGGAAAATTAAGGAGCGCTCAACATGAACGAATTTATGGAATTGCTGAAACAGAGGCGAAGCATCAGAAGATATGAGGAAAAAGATGTCTCTTCGGATTTGGTGAATCAGATTCTGGAAGCGGTCAAATGGACCCAGTCCTGGGCTAACACCCAGTGCTGGGAAGTGGTGGTGATACGGGACCAGGCCATCAAGGAACAGCTTCAGGCAACCCTTGCTTCCAAAAATCCGGCCACCAAAGCCCTTGTTTCCGCACCAGTCCTTCTGGCGCTTTGTGGAAAACTGAACAGCTCCGGTTTCTACAGCGGCCAGGTTACCACCAAATTCGGGGACTGGTTCATGTTCGATCTGGGTCTTGCCACACAAAGTTTGTGTCTGGCCGCCGCCAGCATGGGACTGGGAACCGTGGTCGTGGGTCTCTTTGACCATGACCGGGCCAAAGCCGTGCTGAATGTGCCGGAAGGCTATGAGTTGGTGAACCTGATTCCTCTGGGATATCCGGCCAAAATATCCTCTCCGCCGGCCCGCCGGGATATCGGCGAATTCACCCATCTGGAAAAATTTTGACAGCGACTGAATGGCGGCTCAAACACATATAAAAACGCGAATCATCGCAATCAGCCTGTCCTTTACCGTATCGCTGCTGTTAATGGCGACCAAATTCTATGGATACAAAATCACCGGATCGGCCGCGATTCTGTCTGATGCGCTGGAATCCATTATCAATGTGATTGCCAGCGCATTTGCGTTGGGCAGCATTCTGGTGGCTTCCAGACCCCCGGACAAGGACCATCCGTACGGGCATGGCAAAATCGAATATTTCAGTGCCGGTTTTGAAGGCGCCCTGATCATGTTGGCTGCCGGCGGCATTTTTATGTCCGGATGGCCAAAAATCTTTCATCCGGAACAATTGCCCAACCTGGATACTGGCATGTTACTCATCCTGGGGACAGCCATAGTGAATCTGATTCTGGCAGAAATCCTGATCAAGAGCGGGAAAAAAACCGGTTCACTGGCCCTGACCGCGGATGGAAAACATATCTTGACCGATGTGTATTCAACAGTCGCTGTCCTGCTTGGATTGTTACTGGTTAAACTGACGGGAAAACTCTGGCTGGATGGGGCGGTTGCCTGTCTGGTCGGGTTGAATATTTTATATGCCGGTGGGGTTCTGGTCGTTCAGGCATTTTCCGGTCTGATGAATACGGCCGACCCCCGTCTGCTGGAAGAAATCAGCCGGGTAATCAGTTTCCATCGCAGACCTTGCTGGATCGATATTCATCAACTGCGGGCATGGACATCCGGCAATCTGGTTCATATGGATTTTCATCTCATTCTGCCCCGTGATCTTTCCCTGGAAGCGGCCCACAATGAGGCCAAAAATCTGGAAATGATTCTAATGGATCATTATCAAGAGTCTGCATCCATTCTCATTCATATGGATCCCTGTATCGCCATTGACTGTCCGATTTGTGCCAGTCATTCCTGCAGTTATCGAGCGGAAGATGCAAAGGCAAGGATTCCATGGACGGTTGAAACCATGACCATGATCGGATGGGGGAAAACGGTCTGACCCAATGTTATGAGATGCGAATCCGTTCTTCTGGTCCGGATATTACCCCGCCAATGATACTGGCATGAATGATGCCCTCCTGCCGAAGTTCGTTCTGCAGCTCCACCGCAACGGTTTCAGGCAGGCAGATAAGAAGCCCGCCGGATGTCTGAGGATCAAACAGAATATCCTGTGTAATCTGATCCACAGCAGAATCCATATCGATCATATGCTTTCGAAAATCCCGATTCCGGTAGGCATCGGTTTCATAAAGACTTTCAGAAAAATAATTTCACTGCGTTATCGGTCGGGGATGGCCGACAGTTTTTCAAGGCGTCAGCCGCAAATGGCCTATCTACTTCCTGCTGCCTTGTGAAATGAATTTTCTGAAAGTCTATGGCAATTATATCATCTGCTTTGTATTCTTAGAATTCCATCCACTTATTAAAGCTGTAAACGCAGACAAATTTTCATGCCAATCATGCAAGGTTGCAGGATCAAAATCAGCGCCATTTGGCCAGATCAGCGTATGCGCTTCCTTGTCAATGCTGACCA
>Ga0351886_10038_pt1 | contig 71293 bp, 52 predicted proteins | sample TotcelFGM3001L14_FD_206761 | JGI IMG/M metagenome (GOLD analysis project Ga0351886, IMG submission 206761) | Enriched cells from coal bed in the Powder River Basin, Montana, United States - Total cells FGM rep3 HSBNCT.FGM.300.1.L14 ... | reverse complement strand
ACTGCGTAGGATGGGCGACGTGGGGGTGCGTGTTGGGCTGCTCCAAGCGAGATGAGGTTGCTGCCATGAGAACCGCCGACGGGCCTCGCAAGAAAGTCAAGCATTACGATCTGCCGGGCGATGCCCATTACCTGACCTTTTCGTGCTATCGCGGCCTGGCACTGCTGTCGAAGGATCGCACGCGACAGTGGTTCGTCGACGGACTGGCCCGAGCCCGTGAGAAGCACCATTTCGATCTCTGGGCCTGGGTCATCATGCCGGAACACGTCCACCTCCTGATCTGCCCGCTCGAACTCACGTACAGGATGGAGACGATCCTGCCCTCGATCAAAAAGCCGGTCAGCCATCGCGCCATTCAATTTCTCCAGGAGCAGGCGCCCGAGTTTCTGGAGAAACTGACGGTTCGCAACCGGAACCGCACGTACCGCCGCTTCTGGCAAGCCGGTCCGGGCTACGATGCGAATCTGTACGAACTGGAATCTATCTACAAGGCCATCGAGTATATTCACAACAACCCGGTTCGCCGCGGGCTGGTGGCGCACGCAACCGATTGGCCTTGGTCCAGTGCATGCGACTGGGCCGGCCTGGGCCGCCCGTGCATCAGCGTGGACCGTACGCTCCCGTGCCTGCACCCCGACGGCCAGTAGGCCAGCTGAACGGGCCAGCTGAACGGGCCAGCTAAACGGGGCAGGTCCAATTCTGTTGGGACTTGTGGGCGAGGCATCTGTTCAGTCAGGCTCAACACGAAGCCCGCTCGCAGCTTTCCGTCGAACGTTTGAAGCGCCAACTGGCGACAGAAACCACGGGGCTGCTGCGGCCGGAAGACAGGATCTTCCTGCGGGTTCCCGGCCAGCGGCGGAATGTTTTCGGTTTGCCCGAACGCGAACTGCGGCAGTTGCGGGCGGGCGAACAGTATTTCGACAGCCACTTTTTCTGTCCGGACGGTGGCCATTATGCCTGGTCCGATGACGGCAAACGCGTGACGTGTACGATCCACGGCTCCGCCTCGGAACCGCGCCAGCCAGCGGCCTCATCGCCCGCCAGCGATCTTGGCCGCCTGCTCAGCGACCTGTCGGACCTGCAGTTAACGCTGACGTTCCTCGAAGGCGGTCTGCACGCCATCGTGACCGTTTCGCGCAGATAGCGGCATGCATTTAGCCCGACAGCGGGGCTCCGCCCACCTCTCCCGTCTCGCGGTCGCCGCCGCTACAATGTTGTTTGATTCTTTTGACGGTGGCGCGCGAACCTTGGGAGCCTCAGGCTGCACCAGGTTGTTTGGGGCCAGCGGGAATCACGAACAGGAAAGAATGCTGGCGGCAAAGTGCGGCTTGGCGTAAGAAGACTTACCTCCACGGAGCGAACATGACCGAGCGAAGGATTTTGGTTACGTCGGCTTTGCCTTATGCGAACGGCCCCATTCATTTGGGGCATTTGGTGGAGTATCTCCAGACCGATATCTGGGTGCGGTTCCAGAAGCTGCGCGGACACCGCTGTGTGTACGTGTGTGCGGATGACACCCACGGGACGGCGATCATGATCCGCGCGCGGCAGGAAGGCCGGAGCGAGGTGGAGTTGATCGCCGAGATGCAGCAGGCCCACGAGCGGGATTTCGCCGGCTTTCAAGTGGCCTTCGACAACTACGGCAGCACGAACAGCCCGGAGAATCGGCGGTTCTGCGAAGAGATCTGGCGGGGCCTGCGGCAAGCGGATCTGGTCGTCGAAAAAGACGTATCCCAGTTGTACGATCCGCAAGCCGGCACGTTTCTGGCCGATCGTTTCGTGCGCGGCACTTGTCCCCGCTGCGGTCGAGCGGATCAGCCTGGCGACAGCTGCCAGTGCGGAGCGACTTACACTCCGGTCGAACTGATCGAGCCTGTCAGCATCCTATCGGGAGCCAAACCGGAGATTCGCGAGGCGAAGCATCTGTTCGTCCAACTGGAGCAACTGCACGATTTCCTGAACCGATGGACCCAATGCGGCGATCATCTACAGTCCGAAGTCGCGAATTACTTGCAGGGAAATTTCCTCGGCGAGCCGTTGCGAGACTGGGACATCTCGCGACCGGCGCCATATTTCGGCTTCGAGATCCCCGACAGCCCCGGCAACTATTGGTACGTGTGGTTCGATGCGCCAATCGGCTACATCGCCTCGACGCAGCAATGGTGCGACCGGCATGGCGAGCAGAACGACGATTGGTGGCGGAGCGAGCAAACGGAGATTCACCATTTTATCGGCAAGGACATCACGTATTTCCACACCTTGTTTTGGCCCGGCATGTTGAAGGCGGCCGGATTCCGCTTGCCAACGCAAGTCCACATCCACGGGTTTCTGACCATCGGCGGCGAGAAAATGTCCAAGAGCAAGGGCACGTTCATCCGCGCCGAGACGTACTTGAAGCACTTGGATCCGGCCTATTTGCGGTACTATTACGCCTCGAAGCTGGGGCCGCGGCTGGATGATCTGGACCTGAACCTGGACGAATTCGTCGCCAAGGTAAATGCCGATCTGGTCGGCAAAGTGGTGAATCTGGCCAGCCGTTCCGCCCGATTTGTCCAGGATTTGGGGCTGTCGGCGACTTACCCCGACGACGGCGGGTTGTTTGCGCACGCGGCGCGCGTGGGCGACGAGATCGCGGTGGCGTACGAGGAATGCGATTTCAATCGGGCGATGCGACTGGTGATGGAGTTGGCGGACCGGGCCAACCCGTACGTCGAAGCGGCGGAACCGTGGAATCTGCGCAAGGACCCCACCAAGACGCAGGCTTTGCAGGACGTCTGCACCGTAGCCCTGAACTTGTTTCGCCAGCTGGCGATCTACCTCGCGCCGGTGCTGCCCAAGCTGGCCGAGCAGACCGGCCAACTGTTGAACACGCCGATTCGGCACTGGGATGAATCCAAGACGCCGCTGACGGGCGTTCCCGTGGCAACTTTCCAACACATGCTCCAACGAGTCGAGAAGAAGGACGTAGACGAGATGATCGAAGACAGCAAAGAACCCGAAATCAACGTGGCGGTGGACGTGCCGCAATGGCAGGATAGCGGCGAACCGTTGCAGAACGAGCCGCTGGCCGAGCCGTGTACGATCGACGATTTTCAAAAGATCGATCTGCGGGTGGCCCGCATCGTGGCGGCGGAAGACGTCCCCGAGGCGAAGAAGTTGCTCAAACTGACGGTCAGCCTGGGCGGCGACGAGCGGCGGACGGTGTTCGCGGGGATCAAAGAGGCATACAAGCCCGAGGACTTGGTGGGCAAACTGGCCGTGGTCGTTGCCAACCTCACGCCGCGCAAGATGAAGTTCGGAGTCAGCGAAGGCATGGTTACGGCGGCGGGTGCGGGCGGCCAGGAGGTCTTTCTCCTGCGGGTCGACGAAGGCGCTCGGCCCGGTCATCGCGTCCACTGATCATGCGCCGGCCGTTCCTCAGTTGGCTGGCCGACCGCCTGATCCTGTGTCCGACACGGCATCCGATCGACGCAGGCGGTAAGACGCGGCGAATGGTCTCGTTCGGCGGTGATACGCCCAATGGTGCGCTGGAGATCTGGACACAGCGAGTCGAGGCCGAGCCTTCTGCGGCAGCGGATCTCTACGTGCTCAAGTTCCCCGGAACGGCTGGCCGGGCGGAACGCTCGACCGGCCATCCGGCGGATGCGTGGCCGGGGACGAGCGTCGAATTGTGGACGCTGAACCCTCCCGGATACGGCGGCAGCGCGGGGACGGCGAGCCTGCGGGGCATGGCGGCTGTGGCGGACACCGTCCTGGAGACGCTGCGGGAGCAAGCGGCGGGACGGCCGATTCTGGTTTCGGGCAACAGCCTGGGATGCGTCAGCGCCTTGTACCTGGCCGCGCGGCACGGGTCGGTCGGCCTGATTCTGCGCAACCCGCCGCCGCTGCGGGAAGTGATCGTGGAACGCTTTGGCAGGCGGTGGTGGAGTTTTGGCGTTCGTCTGCTGGCGCACCAGATCGCGCCGGAACTGGATGCAATCCGCAATGCGGCAGCGACCTCGGTCCCAGCCGTCTTCATTACCGCCCAGCGCGACCGGATCGTGCCACCGCGGTGCCAGCAACAGGTTATCGACGCCTTTGGCGGCCCGAAACGCGTGCTGCGATTAGCACAGGCCGACCACCACACGCTGATGACGGAGGCAGAGGCGGAGTCATACCGCGACGACTTGCAGTGGCTGCATCGTCAGATCATGCCCGGCCAAGGGGGCTCGTAGCCCGAACGGCACACCGTAGACCAAGCAGGGCGGACCTTTTGATCCCGCCTCGCGGTTGCCGAACCGAACGATCCATCCTCCGGCATGGACGCCCGACCCGCGCGTCCTTACTGCCGATCCTCCAACTGTTCCAACAGCATGGCCAGCACCCCCAAGGTGGCTTCGCGCTGGCGAGGCAGGCGGTCGCGGCTGAGCAGGCGGCAGCGTCTCAGTTTCGTCACACTGATTTGGCCCGTCGTGACATGCCTCTCGGCAAGGCAGACGTAGATCAGGCCGTCTTGTTCGGGCGGTGCCTGTGGTCCTAGATGCCCCGTGACGGCTGCCGCGAGGTCCGCTTCGGGCGTGGCCATCAGAGCGCCTGTCGCCATCAATTTCGTCACCGCTTCGCTGGCAGCGGTGTGGTGTTGCAGAACCAGCGGCGGAATCCCCAGCCAACTCGTCTTGGTCGCCTCGCGGTAGGTCACTAACGAGCCGCACAAATGGCGAGAGATCCCCGGCACACGCCCCAGCGATGCCGCCACAAGTCCAGCGGTACAACTTTCGGCCAGGACCAATCGCCGATCGGACTCTGCCAGCAAACCTGCCAGCATTCCACAGCGGGCGTCCATTTCGGGATCCAAAGCATTCATGGCACCAAATCAAAGGCCGTCAGCCTGGGCAACGAAGCGGAGAATCATTCGCTCCCGCGTTTACCCCGCATTGTCGTGAGAGCCTTGCGACAGGATGTCGGTTCCGACGCGCGTGCTCTGCACGAGCGTCATCAATTCGTCAAAACGCTGCTGATCGATCCGATAGTAGATGTGCTTGCCTTCGTGCCGCGTGTCAACCAATCCAGCGGTGCGCAACAAACCCAAGTGATGACTGACCGCCGGCTGGCTCTGGCCAAGTCGTTCCCAAAGGTCGCGGACACACAGTTCCTTGCGGCGGCCCAGCATCTCCAAAATCCGCAGACGCGTCTCGTCTGCCAAAATCTTGAACAGTTGAGCTAAATCCCGGATCACCGTGCCGGACGCGTGTGCTGGCGGTTCCTCGCCACTCTCGCTCGTCACCGCGTTAGAGATTCGGCTGACCATATCGACACATTTCCCTCATGTGGAATCGAAGAACGCGTACATCTGCTACTGCTGGGCGACCGGCAAGCGGACCTTTACTCGCCGCCCGCCTCGCCTGTCAACTCGGGCGCAGCAGCGGGAGCAGGCGGCGCCGCAGGAAAGCTGCACAGAGGCTTGTGATCGCTCGACGCGTTGAGCAAGTCAGCCACCGACGTATCCGTGAACTTCTGCTCGAGCATCTGGGCAGCTTCCTCCAGTTTTCGGTGAAGCGAGCACAGATCGTCGTGGTGAGTATCCAACCCCAGCGGACATTCATGAAAACGACGAATGGGGTCCACCGCAGCGATGATCTCCATCATCGGCAACGTGGCCGGATCGCGCGTCAGCGTGAATCCACCATTCAAACCTCGCTGGGAATGAACCAACTTTGTGCGACTCAGGGACTGCATGACTTTCGCCAAGTATCCGGGAGGGACTTGAGTCGCCTCAGCGATCTGGGCCGTGGTCCTCGGTGATCCACGCTGATCAGCCAAGTAGACAATCGCACGCAAAGCGTATTCAGCCGTCTGTGAAATCATCGCACCTACCTCCAACGAGACATTGGGATAACCTCGTCCAGTTTATAGATAGCATTTTCGTTTGTCAACATGGCAAACAAAATTTTTTCCAAACGCTCTTATTGTGTGAACACGGAAAACGCGCGAGTCGGGGATAATCGGCATTTTGCGTGTCATCTCCGAGACTTTTCTAACTTCTCCCCGTCCTCGATCCCCTCGATTGATACGCTTTTTGGCGATCTCCGATAGCATTTCTAGGAGGAATAGATGCTCCACGGAGTTTGGTGATGCGGAACTTGGCGAAATACTTCCTGGCATTGACGGTGATGGGGAGCGGTTTCTATGCCGCCCAACAGCACCGCCACCCCGCCCGGGAACGCCCCGGGGAAATCGCCTCCGCGCGCAGGCCGGTCGCCGAGCCTGCTGCCAGTCGCGGTCGTCCAGCGTCTGCCGCTCGTACGATGGACTCGCTGCCAGTGGCCGCCCTGGCCGACGTCGACCGCGTTCCGCTCCTCGGCGCGGACCGAACGTCCGTCTCGCCCGGCGCTGATTTGACGGACGCGGCAAGCGTCACCAAACAGCCCACGCTGCGCCGCGACAACTCGTCCGGAGCATCACCGGATGCAGAATTACCGCCGACAGAATCACCGCCAAAGCCTGCCCGCCAGACGGCAAAGCAGGAGGCGAAAAGGCCCGCGGCCGAGAATTCCCCGCCCAAGAAACACGACCCGAAAACAAAACCTGCGGCCAAAACGCCTGACAAAGACTTTCAACCTCCAGATTTTGCTCGCGAATATCAACCCTACTCCGAACATCTTCAGTCCGCCCAAGAAGGGGCTACCGAGAGGCATGACACCTCGCGCCAGGAACGTGACAATGGCCGGCCCATGGAGAACGGCGGCGCGTCGTCGCAAGCCAGAAGGCAAACCCCGGAAAGTTCGTCGGACACCCCGCCCACACGACATTGCATCTCGGAAGGCGATACGCTGCGGCGGTTGGCGGAAAGATACCTGGGCAGCCGAGACCGCTACCTGGACATCTTCCAGGCGAATAAAGACGTCCTGTTCGATCCCCAGCTGATTCCAATCGGCGTCGAGATTGTGATCCCCGCGAAGACCGTCATCGTCGCTCACGTCCCGCCCGGATCGACGACGGCCGACGAAGCCGATGCAACTCCAGGTACGGGGAGCGGCGAATCCCACGACGAGACCAGCGCGCCCCCCACGGCGGAACACGAATCCCTCACCCCTGCTTCATGATCCAGCCGCAATCGGGGTGGGGAAATCCGAGTTCCTTGTCTACCAGGTTTACCAATGGGAGACCGGCCAAATCGCGGCGGAGGTTCTCGCAGAAAAAGTCGGTGACGTCGCTCTCGCGGCGGGCGGCTTGGGCTCCCACATGCGGCGTAATGATCACGTTGGGCAATTCCCACAACGGGCTGGTCGTCGGCAAGGGCTCGATTTCCGTCACGTCCAGTCCAGCACCGGCCAAGTGGCCGGATTGCAGGGCTGCGACCAGATCCGCCTCCACCACCACCGGGCCGCGAGCGACGTTGATCAGAATCGCACCGGGATTCATCCGAGCCAGTTGCGGCGCCGCGATCATCCCTTTGGTCCAACGGTTCAACGGAACGCACAGAATCACGATGTCGGATTGAGTTAACAGATCGTCCAAACGGTCGGCCGCCCACAACTCGGCAACGTGCGGCGGCCGATGCACGGGGAACATATCGGTGGCCAGAATCCGCGTCCGAAAGGGCGCCAGGACCTCCGCCAGGCGGCGGCCGTTTCCGCCGAACCCGACGATGCCCACCGTCGTATGGTGCAGGTCGCGGGTCGGACGGCGGATGAACTCGCGCCGCAAGGCCGCGGAAAAGAACACCGGCAGCCCGCGCAGCAAGCCCAGCAGCAGCGCCAGCGTCTGCTCCGCCACTTGATCCGCAAACAATCCCGATGCGCTGGTCACCGTGATCTGCGACCCGATGACGGACGGCGTCAAGCAATGATCCAAGCCGGCGGCGGACGACTGAATCCAGCGCAGACGGCCGCGCGCGACCACCTCGTCCCACGGCACCGGCCGCTCTTTGGCGTGGCCGCAAAAGATGTCCGCCTGGAGGATCTCTTCGGGGATTCGCCGCTGTCCCGCATCCACGATTTCCGCCCCGGGCGCCGCCGCCACGATCTGTCGCAAATGGTGCGGTTTCACAGGATAGCCGATGACAATGCGCATAAAAAACTTTCCTTATTTAGCGTCCCAGTCTTTTCTTATGGAAACCGATGTGTAACCATTTTACAGCAGGAGGAAAAGATGACACCGATCTCACGCCGACGTTTTCTTGCCGCCTCGGCGGCAGCCTGTTCCTTGTCTCAGATGTCCGCAGGGGCTCCATCCCGCAGCGAACGCGGTGTCGCATGGCTGGCCGAGGTCCAGCGACCGCCTGCGAAGATACCTGCGGATGCCATTTCCCTGCCGCCCCTGCTGGTCGATGACGCCCAACGTCCCATCCGTTCGCTGGAAGCCTGGCAGCAGCGGCGCGAGCAACTGCGGGCCTGGTGGCTGCGATTCCTGGGCGCGTACCATCCGCAACGCCCTCCCACGCCGAAGATCGAGGTGGTTGAGGAGGACCGCCGCGACGGCGTGTTGCGGCAGCGTATCCGCTACGAAGTCGAGCCGGGACTGTCCGCAGAAGCCTATCTGCTGAAACCCCAGCCGCTGCCTCGATCCTGTCCCGCTGCCATCGTCCTGCATTCTACCAACCGGCTCACGATTCGACAGCCCGCAGGGGTGGAAGGTGAGCCGGAAAAGGCGTTTGGGCTGAAACTGGCCCAACGCGGATTTGTGGCGATCTGCCCACGCTGTTTTCTATGGTCAGACGACCTGTCCATTTCCTATCAACGACACGTCGAGGACTTTCGAGCCCGTCACCCCGATTCACGGGGAATGGCCAAGATGCTGTACGACGCGGTGGTGGCTGTGGATGTTTTGTGCAGCCTGCCGGAGGTGGATCCCGAACGCCTGGCAGCGGTCGGCCATTCGCTGGGCGCCAAAGAAGTACTATATCTGGCCGCCTTAGACAAACGCATCTGTGTGACGGTCAGCAGCGAGGGCGGCATCGGGACGCGGTTTTCCAACTGGGAAGCGCCGTGGTATCTGGGCGACGAAATCCGCCGCGAGTCGTTTACTCGCGAACATCACGAACTGCTGGGCCTGATCGCCCCGCGGGCCTTTCTGCTGGTGGGCGGCGAATCGGCCGACGGCGACCGCAGTTGGCCCTTCATCAGCGCCGCCCTGCCCGTGTATCAACTGTTCGGCGGTTCGCCCCGCATCGGCCTGTTCAATCACCGCCAAGGCCATAGCGTCCCGCCGGAGGCGGAACGGCGGATCTACGAGTGGATCGAGGCGTATGGGGGATGAAAGATCTGAGACTTGAAAACGTGCATCGGCGAGACCCCCACGAGCTTGCGGTCTGTTGATCTAGTCGGTGATGTTAGCAGAACTGACCGTGCGCATGATACGGCCCACCGATGGCAAAGCGGACCCACGAATGAAGTCGGCCCAAAGGTTGGACCAAGTTGGCCGAGCGTTGCGCCCGTCCAGCGTCGGCATAACCATGCGGCCATCTCCCGACCGGGCGGCGAACTGAATTCGCGGGGGACGAGACACGGCAACTCCCGTTTGTGGGTGTTCGTCTTACCCCGCCAATCCGTTCACAACACCCGAACACCGAACTCAAGGCCTGTCCCCAGCGAAGCCACACCTATCGAAAGAAGCGTCTCTCTCTTGGTTTTGTCCCTAATTCCGGCGGTTTCCCGCTTTGTCCGGCAGCGGGATCGGGCGGCCGTCGGAGATGACGCCTAGGCGTGGGGGACGGGTATTGCTGCCCAGTTTGTCCCAGCGGATGGGGCCGGTCAGACCGGTCCAGCCGTCGAGCGCGCGGAGCGAGTCGTGGATGCGGGCGCGATTGAGTCCTCCGCGGCGGATGGCTTCGATCGTCAGATTCACCGCGTCGAACGTGTGTGCGGCGGCGTAGTCGAACGTGCTGGTCTCGGCCGGCGCGATGCGTTCGGCTGGTGCGGTGGGCGAGCGGGCCGGTGGGGTGTACAGCAGCGGGAACACGGCCTGCTCGGCGGCCAAGCCGGCGAGCTGCAGGAACGAGTGCCGCCCCAACGCCGGGCCGCCGAACACATGGCCTTCGTATCGGTGCGACCGCAGTGCGCGGATCAGGCTCGCGGAATCGGCGGCGTCGGCCACGACGACCACGGCGGCGGGCGGCTTCTTCATGACCTCGGCCACCAGCTCGGCCATGTGCGGGTCCGCTTGCCGGCAGGTGTGCTGGAAACGCGGTACGGATTGACGCCGGGCGAGGGCCGAGCGGAGGTCCGCGGTCAGGGCTCGAGCATCGTGGGCGTCGCTCGTAATGAGCACGAAATCGTCGAGTCCGGCGCGAGCCACGATTTCGTCCGCCAGCAGGGGAACCAGCAGATGGTCGCCTGGCGCCAAGGAGAACATCCACGGGACGTTGGCCAGGTTCACGGACTTGTCGGTGCTGATCGGGCTGATCAGCGGCAGGCGCGCTTTGACGACGATCTGTTCGGCCAAATGCGTCGTGTCACCGTCGACGCCGCCGATGACGGCCCAGACGCGTTGCTCGAACACCAGCCGCGTCAGCTCCTTGACGCCGCCGCCCCACGGGTCGTCCGACCACGCCGCGACCAGGCGAAACGGGAGGCCGCGATAGCCGCCGTTGCGATTCGCCTGGGCGACCGCCGCCATGGCGGCACGCCACAAGTCGCCGTAACGTGCATGCTCCGGATCGCCGGGGCCGAAATAGCCGATCAGCACTTCGGACACGTCCTCCGGCGGCGGCTCGTCACGCCCGGGACCGACGTATTCGGTTTGTCGTTCGCGGAGGATGGAGAATGGCTGCGGTCGGGACGATTCGGCGGAGCTAGCCGACGTGACCCACGGTGTCAGGGTCAGTAGCAGGACGACCGGGAGGAAGGGGGGACGGGACATGATTCTTGCGTCATACGGCGAAGTGGCAGGCAGATTTCAGATTTCAGATTTCAGATTTCAGATTTCAGATTTCAGATTTCAGATTTCAGATTAACGGAATACGAAAGAGGCGGGTTATAAATGGGGGGGGGCCAGATGAATTCCACACGGACCAGGGACAACGTCTTTCCCCATTTTTGACCAACAATCTATAACCCGCTCGTACCTTTTTTCTTCTCTTCACCGCTCCCTCTATCGGGTCGGACTCGTCTCCTGGGCCACCGTGGTTTCCGGCGGTACCGGGATTTCCAGTTCATCCCGTGTGTAGTACTTCCATGCTCCGTTTTCTCGTTTGCCCAGGTACACATGGCCGGCATCGTCCAACGCGGCGCTCAGCGGAATGTCGCCCGTGACGCCGGGCCAGGGCTGGGTGCGATAGGCCAGGATGTCGCGGATTTTGGCGCGATTCAGCCCGGCCACTTGGGTCGCCCAGATCAGCATATTCATGCCATCGTAGGCGTGCGCGGCATACGTTTCCGGCTCTTCCCCGTCGAACCGGGCGCGGTACGCCGCGCGGAAAGCGTCCAGTTTCGGGTCTTGCCGCGTGGGGTTCCACGGCGAGCCGCAGACGACGCCTTCGGCGTTCTTGCCGGCGATCTCGGCGAACTCGCCGAGCAGGCAGCGGTCGCAGGCAAAGAACGGTTGTTGCATGCCCATTGCACGCATCTGGTTCAAGATTCTGGCCCCGTCACCTGCGTCGCCCCAATGCACGATCGCCTCGACATTGGCGTCCCGCAACCGCTGCAATTCCAACGCGAAATCCTCGGCTCCGACAAAGTAGGCCATCTCGATCGGAACCGGGCGGCCGATCCGGCGGCTGCAGTCGCGCATCTCTCGCACTCCAAACCGCCCGTAGCGATTGCTGGCACGGAGGATACCAACTCGCTGCAAGCCCAGTTTGTAGTACATATAGTCGGCCAACAGGTAGGTCTGCTTCCGGTCGTCGCCGATGCAGCGGATCGCCCAGGGAATGTTGGTCTCGATGAACGTCGGATCCGTGTCGCCGCTGTTCATCATGGGGATCTCGATTTTCAATCCGACGCGGATTGCGATGTGGCTGTTGGCCCCATCGATACTGCCCAGCAGGGCCCAAACCTCGTGGTTGTAGGCCAGCTTGATGATCTCCTCGCCCGACGCGCCCCACAGCCCGTTGTCGTTGCTGACGACAAGCTCGAACGGGAGCTTGCGCCGCAGATAGCCGCCTTGGGCGTTGGCGTGCTCGATCGCCAACTGGCAGCCCCGCAGCATCTGGTAGCCCATGCTCTCGGCATGGCTCTTGCCGCCGGTCGCCACCGAGACCGTCGGTTCGATCGGCCCCAGGAAGCCGATCTTGACCGTCTTGACGTCCTCCGGTTCCGGGATGGTTCGGCCGGCGCCGGTGTACTCCATCTGTTCCAGAAAATGCCGCTTGAACGGTTCGACGTGCCGGAACGGGGTGACTTCGTGCTTTGTGTCGGCGTACTGATCGTCGGTTTTCAGCGGCAATTGCGGCTGTTGATGCGCATTGACCGAATTGATCGCCTCCAAGACGCGGAGCGTGTTTTCGTCGACATCGAACGGCGGCCACCAGTCGGGCCGCGGCTTGGCAGGCGGTTCGTCAGCCGCAGCGATCGCGGCAGTTACGAGAATGGCGCACCAGGCAAACAAAGCGAACTTGAAGGATGGCATCGCATGGTCTCCGTGGATAAAGTCTATTTGGCCCAATCGGGGTTCTTTTTTAATCCGGCGTAGTATCCGTCGCCGATGGCCCAGCCGAGTCCCTTGCCGGTGGCGACCCAGGTGTCGTTTCCGTCATGATCGAGGTTGATAATGAAACTATGCGGCACGGCGTGTTCCATGTCGACCGTTCTCAACAGCTTGCCGCAACGGAACAGCTTGGCTTGGCCTCGCAGCGTCTCGGCATCGCGCGTATAGGCGACTACCGTCTCGGTGGGGAAATCGGCCACCACGCCCAGCCCCTTGTCGTGCGCGAACCAGCATTCGTTGGCGCTGCGAGCTTTCAGGTTGTTGGTAAAGTCGCTGGGCAAGCCTGTTTCGTGGGCGTAGATCCCGCGCCAGTGGCGGCCATCGTAGCGCGACATGCCGAAGTAACTCGAAATCCACAACACATCTTCCACCGGGCTGGCCCCGGTGACGATCACATGCACGATCCCGTCGTCCCGGTACAGGTCGATCTCCATCTCGCCGTCCGGGTCGAGATAGACTTTCCAATTCTCCGTCTTGATATCGAATTCCAGGCAGCCGCTGCCCCACACGGCCAGGAACATCTTGTTGTTTTTGCGGTCATACGCGACCCCGTAGTTCCAGATCTCCTCCATCGGAGCATTCTTTTCCGTAAAGATCTTCCAGGTTCCATTCACCGGGTGATACCGGCTGGCGCCGGCCGTGGTCGCGGCCCACACAAAATCCTCTTGCACGGCCACGCCGTAGACCACGTCGTTGACCAAGCCGCTGTTCAACTGGTGAAAGTGGTCGAATCGCCCGGCGCTATATCGAGCCAGCCCGCCGCCGAACAAGCCCAGCCAGACGTCGCCGGTCTTGGGATCGACGTCGATCGCCGTAATCGCTCGGAACGGCAAGCCGTCCTTCTCTTTCCATGTGCGGACGACCTTGCCCGACGGCTTGTCGATCAAGGCCAAACCATCTTCCGTGCCCACCCAGACTCGCGGGCCGTCGGCCTTGACCGAGAAGATGTGGTCGTTGGGCAGGCCATCTGCGACCGTGAAGTGTTTCCACTTGGTGTAGACGTAGGGCAGTTCGTCGTCCGCCGCCGGGACAGCGGCCGGACTGGGCGGCGCTCCGGGCCCGGCTGACGGAATGGGCCGCGGGGGGGCGGCAGCCGGCTCGGCGGCGATCGCCGCAGTGGCGAAGCAGACGGATAGGATGGCAGCGAGCATGGAAGCATGGCGGTTCATGACGGGAGCGATCCTCTGAATGGGGCCTTGGTTTTGGGGTAGGGCTCAGACGTACAGAATTCAATTTTCGCGGGTGAATGCCCAACCTTAGGGAAAGCCGTCTGTCCGCGAAAATTGAACTCTGTACGTCTGAGCCTTTTGCTAGAGTGTCTTCAGGTATTCGATCAAATCGTTTAGCTGGTCCTTGGTCATATCGTTGGTCACGCCGTGGGTATCGTACGGGTTGAACCGCGTCCAGATCTCCTCCAGCGTCTGGGCCATGCCGTTATGAAGGTACGGCGCCGAATCGTAGATGTTGTTCAAGTGCGGTGTGTCAAACACGCCGGTGCGGTCGTTGGGCATCTTCGAGCCTATGTCGTGCTGGCGGCGGTCGGTGTACAGGGGCGGAAAATGGCAGGTGATGCAGCGATTCTCCTTGGGGATGATCGTTCCATCGTTGGCCCGCGTTCGCTCGAACAGCAATTTGCCGCGGCTTTGCGCGCCCGTCAGCGGAGCTCCCACGGGACGGTAGCGGTTGGGCGGACGCGGGATGGTGCAGACGTACAAATCCACGGCGGCCAATTCCTCGGGGGTGAACGGCTGCAGCCGCGTGAAGAAGGTCGACAAGCGCGCGCCGCACTGGCGCGACAGGCTCGGGTTCGTGCCCTCCCACTTGAACGGCGCCGTGTCCAGGATGCCGCGCAACGTCTTGTTGTCCACGGGCGAAATGCCGAGTCCGTCCGGCTCGATGTCATACACGATGTTGTCGATATGACCGTCGGGATGACAGCTGTGACAGGCGAACTGGCGGCGGAAAGTGATGTCGGCGCTGTTGAACAGCCGCTCGCCGTACCGGACTTGGGTGATCTCGGCGGGTCCGCCCAGATCGATTCGCTGGACCGTCTTCAATTGCTTCAAGTCGATGACGGTCAGCGAATCATCCAGCGTGCTGGCGACGAACGCGGTGTTCCCGTCGGGCGTGATCAGGATACCGCGAGGACTGGGCGGGGTGGGGATGTACGTCACCAGGAATTCGGCCGATTGGCCCAAGTGGTTCGGGATGATCCGCTCGCGCTGCTCGGGCGTCGCCCGTTCCAACAGATCCATCAGCTTCGAAACATCCACCACCGCCACGCGATTGGAGGTTGAACTGGTGACCAGGGCCAACCGCCCATCCGGCGTGACCGCAATGTCCGTCGGATCCGGGAAACACATCCCCGGTTCGTCCAACAGCACCTGATCGACTCGGCCATCGGCCCAGATCACGCCCAGTCCGTTGGTGATCGTCCAGCCTTGATGGACGCGCGTCATGGGCACCAGATTCTTGGTCCGCAGCAGGGTGATCAAGGCGAATCGGCCGCTGGGATGCCAAGCGACGCCGGCCAGCAGGTTCGAGGCCGGGACCACGCGGCGGTCGACCACTCGGGTCGTCGCCGTGTCGATCACCATCACCTCGGACATCGACGGCGTCCGCACCGGGATGAACCGCGACAGGGCATGGGTGACGTAGATCTGCGAGCCGTCGGGGGACAGGGCCAGGGACCACGGGCTGCGGCTGGCAGCCAGGTGTTTGACGGTCTGCAAGGTCGCGGTGTCGATCACCGCGACATTGTCCGACGACGTATTCAATACGTACAGATACTTGCCGTCCCGATCCGTCAGCACGCCGTGCGGTTCATCGCCGACCTCGACCGTGGCCACGACGCGTCGCGTCGCGACGTCGATCACGGACAGCGAGTCGTCCAGCCGATTGGTGACAAACGCCCGCTGGCCGTCGGGGCTGAACGTGACGTCCATCGGCTGGCCGCCGACGGGGATCTCGGCAATTTTGCAGCGTTGGACCGGATCGACCACGATCACCGAATGCGAGGTCTCGCAAGCGACGTACAGCTCGTTGCCGTGGGGACTCAAAGCCAGGTTAAGCGGATTCTTGTAACGTGGCTCCTGTTCGATAACCGGCGCGACGGTGGGATGAGCGATCGCCGTCACCGCAGCGGCGTAGTCGAACGGTTTGCCGTGGGCGTTGGCGTGACAAGCGGCGCACGTCTGTTCGGTGACCTTGTTCAACTTCTGCGTCAGCGACGACGCGGTCTTCTGCGTCCGCACCTCGCGAACATGCTCGCTGCCGGCCCCGTGGCAGGCTTCGCAACTGACGCCTTCGTGCAGCGAGTAGGTCTCCCGCAACGAGCCAGCCGGTTGGTGAAACGCCGTCGTGTGGCACTGCAGGCATTGCATGCTGGTTCGCGGGTCGCCTTCGACCCCCATTTCCTCGGCGAGTTCAGCCGCTCGGGGGGTGCTCAAACTGGCCCAGGCATCGGCGTGCCCGGTCAACCGCCACTTGCTGAATTGGTAACCGAACTTGACCCCCGCGTGGCATTCGGCGCAGACCGCCACGCCCTCGTAGGCGGGGCCGTTGGGCGCCGCGGCCAACGGCGGTTTCGGCGTGGCCAGATAGACGCTCTTTGCGTCCGGGGGTGTGGGGTGAGCGAGGGCCTCCCAGGCTTTGTCCAGGTCAAATTTGCGCGGCCCGAGCACGATGCGATGCGATCCTTTTTCGGCGTGACAGTTCAAGCAATCTTCTTTGCGGGGCATGTTCAGGCCCGCGGCTATCGCGGCGGCGCGATTCCTCATCACCTGTTCGTCCATGTACTCGCTGCCCGCCCCATGGCACTTTTCGCATTGGACGCCTTCGTACAGGAAGAACGTATCGTCCTTTTCCCACGGCTCCGCTTCGGCCGCGGTCGCATGACAGCCCAGGCACATGGCCGACTCTTGCGGCTCCATGGGAATGCCGCTCCACTTGGCAATCTGCCGAGCAGCGGGTTTGGCCAAGCTGGTATAGGCTTTGGCGTGCGCCGTGTGCATCCAGTGGCTGAGTTGGTTGCCCATCGCCGGGCCGTCGTGGCACGAGCCACAGGCTTGCGTGCCGACGTACACCGGATGCTTGAACTGCTCGGCCGCCCCGGCCGGTAGCGTCCCGGCAACCAGGAAGCCGACAATCAGCGAACCGGCCGCTGGCAGCCAGCGGAAGCCGTTCAGGAGACAAGTTGGAAAGACCGCACGACGCATGATGCTACACCGATACCTCGGAGTGGATTATGGCTCTTCTTGAACTCCGCCCGCCCCCGGGCTGATGACTTTCAAAAACTGCCTTGACGGGACGTCGGTCAGGACCGTGGTCTGGCCGCTGGGCCAGCGAATCTCGACCCGCTCGGCTCGCTCGTGACCGCCTAATCCGTAGTGCAGCCGCGGGTCGCCTTGGGACAGATATCCGCCGGTGGGAATCAAGTCTCGGATTTGCTTCACGCCTCCGACGGTCACCGTCACGCGAGCACCGATCGCCGACGACTTGCCGTTGGGATGGCGCGCATCGACCGTCAGCCAGTGATTCCGATTGCCGCCATCGTTGCGCAGCAGGCGGGGACGGTCGTTCAAGTTGACGATCAACAGATCGAGATCGCCGTCGTTGTCAAAGTCGCCCCACGTGGCTCCGCGGCTGACGAACTTGTCATCGAAACACGCCCCCGACTGCGTTGCGACATCGGTGAACTTTCCCTGGCCTTCGTTCCGGACCAGCACGGCCTCGTCCGGAAACTCCTGGTGGGCATCTCCGTTGGCGACAAAGATGTCCAGCAGCCCGTCGCTGTCGTAATCGAACAGAATCCCGCCCCAGCCGACATATTGTCCGCAGATCACCGCCAAGCCCGCCGGCGTCGTCACGTCCTCGAAATAGTCGCCTCGGTTCATCAGCAGGCAGCCGTAGTCCATGTCGGGGATGTACAGATCCAGCCGGCCATCGCGATCGACATCGCCCACGGCCGGGCCCATCGACGAGACGCCTTGGCCTGCCTCGCCGTAAGCCATCCCGCGGATCAGCGCTTCTTCGACAAAGTTGCCTTCGCCCGTGCGGAGGAAGAAAAAGTTGCCCATCGCGTCGTTGGTGACATAGATATCCAGCCGCCCGTCGTTGTCGAAGTCGGCAACCGCCACCCCCATGCCGCGTCCTTCCGGGTTGAACAAACCCAACTCTTTCGTCACGTCGGTGAACGTGCCGTCCCGATTGTTGCGATACAGGGCATCGGGTTGCCCGCGATAGCTGAGCGGTCCGGGATAACCGGTTGGCGCGTAGAACGCGCGAAACGCGCCTTTGTCGTACTCCAGATAATTGACGACATAGACGTCCAAGTAGCCGTCTCCGTCGTAATCGAACCAGGCGGCCTGCATGCTCCAGCGGGAATCGGCTAGCCCGCTGTCGGCCGAGATCTCGGTGAACGTGCCGTCGCCGTTGTTGCGGTAGAATTCGTTCGTGCCGTAGCACAGAACGTACAGGTCCAGGTCGCCGTCGTTGTCGAAATCGGCAGCGGAAACGCCGGTCGCGTAATTCCTGCCAGCCACACCGGCCTGGTCCGTGACGTCCGTAAACGTGCCGTCGCGGTTGTTTCGATACAGCTGGTTGAACAGCTTGCCGCGCAAGTGCCGGCCGCGATTGTCGCTCAAGTCCGGATGCCAGCGACCGTTGATAAAGTAGATATCCAGCCAGCCATCTCCGTCGTAGTCGAAGAACACCGCGCCGGCCCCCGTGCCTTCGACGATATTGTCCAGTTTGTTGTCGCCGTAACTGTGCTTGAACGTGATGCCGGCCTGATCCGTGACATCGACGAACCGCGGCAGTTGCGGGCCGTCCGCGGCCGCCGCGGTTACCGCCATCAAGAGAACCAACAGACTGCCGGCTGCGAACGATTTCATCTCTGCTCCCTAGAATCCCGCTCCCAAATCGATCCAACGAATTAAAACCTGCCGTTCGTCCCCCGTCAATTCGACTTGGCTGTCGGCCGGAATCGGTTTCGCCTCGCGCCGTGTCGATTCGCCGTCCCAGGGTTGCGCCGTGTTCCTTCCCAGCACGTGCCAAACCAGCGGACTGGTTCGCGCCCGGCCGGGATGAACATAGCGGCCCACCCGCTGGCCGGGATTCTGACCTTCGTCCGAGGCGAGCAGCTGCTGGTACAATCCCTCCGCCGAACCCGCGTCCAGCAAGGGCGGGCTGCCTTGCCCGCTGTGACAACCCCGGCACTTAGCCGCAACCAGCGGCGCCACGTCCCGCTCGAAACCGACGCTTACGCGTTGTTCGGGCGGCGGAGTCAGGCGGACCGCCGGCTGGTTGATGGCGTCCACCACCCGGTTTTCCGGCGTCAATTCCGGATCTTCATGGCAACTCACACAGCCCTGGTTGAAGCGAGGACGAGTCCAAGTCCAGACGCAGCTCTTCAGGGCCAAACCATGTTCGTCCAAAACCTGCAGCTGAATCGGCATGTCCGGCGGCACTTCCAACTGGAACGAACCATCCGATTCGACAGGCACTTGGCCAAGGATCCGCCGAGCGGCCAGCTGGACCCAATCCGCAGCACCACCGGCCCCCGGGCGATCCGAACCCGCGCGAGGAATTCCCTCTAACACGCGAACCTGTTTGACGCTTCCCGGCGGCAGACGGTTCGACTGGTCACGGCCCGAATTGTAAACGTCCAAACAATAGAACCTGCCGATCGGATCGCCATCCACCATCGGACTCGACCGGCCATCCGGCGCCGGACGCGGCGCCAACAGCTTGGCCTGGATGTCGTGGAATCCGGGATCGTCAAACACGGGCGTCGCCCGCTTGGACGCCGGATCGAACCGAACCACCGCATGCGTGCCGACTCCGTCGCTCGGACGCCGCGAGACCAGCAGCGTTCCGTCGGGCAACGGGGAAGGCGAATGAAATAACCCGTCTGCGGGGTCGGTCAGGGAACGATAGGTGTGCAGCGGTCGGCGAAGTTCCACCGCACCCAGTTGCCCCGCACCGTCCCAGGGGATTCGGTCCGCCTCGACAAACACCGCCAGCCCGCCTGGCGTGGTGCAAGGCATGTGCTTGATCCGCCGTCCCGCCTCGACCACCATCGGCGCGATGTCCGTCCCCTCCGCGTTGGCGTCCAGCAGCGAGATCCGCCCGGATGGCCCGTGATCCAGCGTGCTGCGCTGCCAGCTGGCAAACAGCACTCGTCCGTCCCAGACGATCGTGGGATCGAAATCGCTCGACAGGTTGTACGTCGATCGCTGCACGAGCGAGCCGTCGAGCTTGCAGCAGTACAAACTGCTGACCTCCGGCGACCCGTCTTCGTTTCGCGCGTCGGAGTCGATCCGCACAAAGGTGATTTGCAGCCACGGATCGTCGGACGTGATCTGGTAGAAACTCGACTGGTAACACCCCTGGCGACAGTCGCCGAGGTCTTTGGTGATCTGCCGGATTTCGCCACTGTCCAGCGTCAGTTCATAGATATTCCAAGCGTCCGGCAGAGCACGTTTGCCGGCAAATAGCAGACGGCGACCGTCAAATGATACATCGGGATCGCTCGCACTATGGAAGCCGGGAGCAAGGTTTTCGAGCGTGCCGTCAGGCTGAACGCGCACCAGCCGAGCCCCTTGGCCGTATGCGTCGCGCAACATGCCTCGGGCTGCTGCGGGATTCGATTCCGTGGCCACCGTCACGGGCAATTGGCAAACGACAAGGGGGTAGTCCAAACCGGTACGAGGGTCCGCGGCCAAGCTGGTCCTCGTGCCGACAAAGATCAGCAGAATCGCAGGAAAAAACAACGATCGCAGCGGCATCATAAAACGCAGTCCCCCCGAGAGCCCAACATGGTACGAGCCGCGACGCCATTTGGTTCGGCCCTTTGCGGATGGAATCATCAGAATACGAATAACGGAGTATACCGCAATTGCGGGCAACCGACCAAGGGGCTGCGTTCGCTTCATGGACCGCCTCGCGAAAGTCCCGGCGGTGGCGGAGCTTCCGCTTCGGTTTGGGACTTGGCCGACGCAAGTCTTCGAAGTTGCGCAACGTCTCCGCCGAGCTTGCTCGGTGGGACGACGATTCTGCACTAACTAACTATCGCCCCCCCCGGAGAAGTCCCGCCCCCGCCGAGCTTGCTCGGTGGAGCGGATGATTCGTTCACCAGGCGCGCGAATTGCTAATCATGGCTTCCACCGAGCAAGCTCGGCGGGGAGCGACGGGGGCGGACGCGGACGCGGACGCGGGACGGGGGACGGGGGACGGGTAGTGCAGAATCATGGCTTCCACCGAGCAAGCTCGGCGGGGGCGACGCCCGACGAAATGCGCAACTTCGAAGACGCAAGTCGATTGCTGCGCCAAGGTTTTCGGTTATTGGCCAGGAGGCTGACGGCCGTGGAACGTCGTCTTTCGGTACGGCACAAACCCTGAGATAATCATCACGGCAAACCGAACGGCCCGGGACGAACCGGCCTCGATTGTCCCCGCGGATGAGATGTTCCTGCGGATGAGACGTCCCTACGGCGGTTGCCCGGACGCGGGAGTAATTCGAAATGAGAATGACAACAATTCAGGTGGCAAGTATCTTGTTTGGCGCGGTTTGCTGCGCCACGCACCTTGGCCATGCCGCTCAGGACGAGTCGTCTCCGTCTCCGACCGCGTCGGACCGAACGCTCGTTGGGAATTCGCCACGGGGCACCATCGCCATCCTCGCGGCCGGTTTCCATGACGGGGCCCCATCGGCGACCGGCCCGTTGGCGGATCGCTTGCGACAGCGGGGGTTCGCGGTGAGCGAGTTGACCGGCAAGCAAGTGTGTGACCGCGATGCGTTGAGCGCCGAGCGGTACTTTCTGTACATCATCCCGGACTGCCGCACTTACCCGGCCGCCGGTTTCGAGGCGTTGAACGCGTTCGTCGCGGCCCGCGGGCAGGTGCTGTTCCTGGGCGGACCGCTGGGGGATGATCCCGTCTGGTGGCTGAAAGACCGCTGGGTCAATCGCCAGGATGTGCTAGTAGCCAAACGAAGTGCGCGCGCCGAGCACCAGCCGTTGGCAGTCACGCCGGAGCGTGCTCGCGATTGGACGCGGACCACCAGCAACCCCCGGGGCGGTGGAACGTGGGAGGTCGTACCGGAGGGCCCCGGCGATGCAGCGAGCTTTCGTTTCTCTTGCCAGAATCTCACCGGTTGGGAGGGCTATCTCTCCGCGCCGATCCCGCAGCTGTTTGGCCCGCAGCATGACCTGCTGACTTTTCTGGCCAAAGGCGGGCCCCGCACGGATCGTCTGGTGATCGAGTTGCAAGAACAGGACGGCTCGCGCTGGATGGCCGTGACGGAACTGACGGCTCAATGGCAACGGATCGGACTCGAACCCCACGACTTCGAGTATTGGCAGGATTCGCCGACACGCGAGGCGCGGGGAGGCAAGGGAGATCGTTTGCGGCCCGATCAGGCGCGCCGCGTCAACTTTCAATTGGCCCAATCCCACGTTCCCACACTGCCCCAAGGCGAGCATCGGTTCTGGATCGCCCAGATCGGCACCTGTGCCAACCCGGTGCGAGATTTGCCGCTGGCGGGCGCTCTGCCTGATCATTCGCTGGAGACGATCTTTCCACGCTATAAAGTCTACACGTTGTCACAGTCCTTGCGGGTCGCACCACATGCCGAACAAGCGGTGATCGCGGCCTGGGACGGGAATCTTGACGCCGGCGTGATGATGAAGGATCTCGTCTGTGCCGTGGGGCGAACCATGGGACGGGGCTTCCAGCGGGGACAGAAATGGCGTTATGTCCCCTTGTTGGATGCGGCGGATTCGGACGGCACCCGCCTGGGCAGTCCGGGCTGGTTGCTGCTCCATCAGGCTCCACCCCACGCGGGGAGCGTGCTGGCCGGCCTCGGTTTCCAAGACCCCGACGCCCTGGCAACTCGCCCGGTCCTTGACGCGGTCTGCACGATCGTCGAGCGGCTGGGGCAAGGCGCATTTCTCCAGCAAGCCGGAACGGAACATTTTGCCTACTGGCCGAACGAGCCAATCGAACTGGGTGCCGCCATTATCAACGTCGCTGCGGTACAGGCCGATGTGTCGCTGCGGGTTACGATCCGCGATCAGGAAAAGAACACGATCCACGTGGCCGCCCCGCCGCCGTTCGGCCTGGCCTCGCGGCAGCCGTGCTCGTGGCGGGAAACGTGGGCTCCCCCCAGCTCCGAACCGGCGGTCTACACCGTCGCCACGGAACTGCTGCGTTCGGATCGCGTCATCGACCGGATTGTCCACGACGTGGCCGTCCTGGACAGTCGCCGCCCCGATCCGAGCGAGTTCATCACCGTGGCCGGGAACGACTTCCTGGTAAACGGGCGGAAATGGTATCCGGTCGGCATCAATTTCTGGCCCCTCTACGTTTCCGGTATGGACCATGACGACTTCTGGGCCGGCTGGCTGACCTCTGCCTACTATGAACCGGAGTTGGTCGAAGCGGATCTGGCGCGGATGAAAGCGCTCGGCATCAACCTGGTCAGCATCCAGGCGAGCGATCCGAAGGATTACCGCAACCTGCTCGACTTTACCCGCCGCTGTGCCAGACACGAGATTCATGTCAACCTGTTCTGCGGCCTGGCGTCTCCGTTGGCGTTTCGCGAACAGCCGCTTCGCCAGTTCATCGAAACTGCCCGGCTGGCCGACAATCCGACCATCATGGCCTATGACACGATTTGGGAGCCGGGCAATTTTGTTTTCGAGGGCGCGCGGCGAGCGGGTTGGGATACGGCGTGGCGAGCGTGGGTCTGCGAACAGTACGGCAGCATCGAATCCGCCGAGGCGGACTGGCAGTATACGGGCCGGCGGGACGACCAGCAGCGACTGATCTCGCCCCCAGACGAGCATTTCCGCGAGGACGGTCCCTGGCGCGTGATGATGGCGGCCTATCGGCGGTTCATGGATGACCTGACAAGTCGCAAGTGGAACCAGGCACATCGCAAGCTGCGAGAGATCGATCCCCGTCACTTGATCAGCTTTCGGCAGGGGAACACGCTCCCGCACGACTTCGTCTTTACGGGCACTCCCAAGCATATCGACTTTATCTGCCCGGAAGGCTATTCCATTCCGCACAGCGAGTCGGGCTATTTCGCTGCCGGTTTCATTACCAAGTACGTCCATTTTACGACGCGAGGCAAACCGATTGTCTGGTCCGAGTTTGGCCAAAGCGTGTGGGATCGCACGACGACCAGCCCCTCGCCCGCGCGGATCGAGGAGGTGGCCAAATACCACGAACTGTTCTACCGGATGGCGCTCGAGACGGGTGCCAACGGAACCATACCTTGGTGGTGGCCGGGGGGATATCGGGTTGGCGAGCAGAGCGACTATGGGATCGTTAATCCGAACGGCACGCCTCGTCCGGCCGCCGAACTGATCGCTCGCTACGGACCTCGCTTGCAGCAAGACCGCGTCTGGCCAGAGCCGACGGTCTGGTTCAACATGGACCGGGACGCCCATGCAGGCGGTTATTGGCATGTCTGCTTTCACTCGGGCGCCGAGGCGTATCGGCAGGCGAGCCAGGCCGGTGGGCATTTGGGAATCCGCTCCGACGGCACCGGAACCACGTCGGCCAATGTTCCCCGCGTGGCGGTGGGCAACCGCCCCTGCGCCGGCGACAATCCTCCCAAGTACCTCAACGCCGAATTCAATTGGCTCCGTATCCGGGACGCCGCGGGACGCTGGGTCGAAGCCGAGCCGGGTGCGACCATTACGGTCAGCGCGGGCACGGCCGTGCATGCACGGGTGAGCGTCGGGAACACGCAAGAGGCCCTTTGGCTGGCGCCGCAGCAAAATGAGCATCCGGCGCCGAGCGGCAGCGTGGTCTTGCAGGCAACCGAGACTTCCCAATTGCGCGGTACCTGGCCGATACCGGCCGATACGCCGTACTTGGCGGACGCCGATTTCGGGCAGATCGTACTGGCGGCTGAGATCACCGCGAGCACGCGGGTCGAGTTGCGCATGGCGGCGGTGGGCTTCGCCCCATTCGGCGAGCGACGCGCGTTTACGCTTCGCCCCGCCGAGCCGGACTGAAGCGGGCATGTCTTCCGCGGCGCGACTGAATCACCCGGCTCAGGTGCCCGGTTTCTTCATCGCCAGGCTGTGCAGCACGAACACGCCGCCGACGGAGATCAAGGCCCAGGCAATCCAGCGGGGCGGACGCACTCGTTTGCGCGGAGCCATCCCGTTGGAAGCGGCCAGCGACGCGGGCAGCGTCCAGACGGAGGTGACTTCGGTCTTCCCCGCCTGTCGAGCGAGGAACTTGGTGCTGCTCTCGTTCAGGACGTAGGTGTCCACGAAACGAAGTTGCAGCCCCAACAGGACCAGGACCAACCCAATCAGCAAGAATTGATTTCGGTTCAGTTCCATGACTCGCCTTTCGATAACTCGGCATCTCTGTCGTACTGTTATCGCTTGCCGCAGCGGTCCGGCTTGAGCAGAGCCGCCGGCGGACGGGATAGGGTGGTTCTCGCAGAAATGCTCCGAATACCAATAGCAGCAATCGCGCGCGATAAACGTGCCGCATCGGGGAGGGGCTTACAGGACATCGAACGGATCGACGTCCACGATCCACTGGATCTCCTCGGGTGGCTTGAGTTCGCTCGTCGCCTGGCGGATGACGGCGCGCAGACGGTCGCGGTCGCGGCCTTGGACCAACGCGTGAAAGCGGAACAGGCCCCGCAGCTTGGCGATCGGTGCGGGAGCCGGGCCGAGGATGCGGAACTCGCCGCCGGCCGCGGCGGGCGTTTCCGGGCTGTGGGCGGACTCGGCCGTCGCGGCCCACACCTCGCGCACTTGTTTCACGACATGTTCGGCGAAATGCTCCGTCGCCATTTCCGACGGGCCGCGGACGACCAGGCGGATCATCACGGCGGCCGGCGGGTAATGGAATTCGGCGCGCACGGGCAGTTCTTGTTCGGCAAAGGTGGCGAAATCGTGCCGGGCGGCGGCCTGGATCGCAAAATGCTCGGGACTGAACGTCTGCACCAGTACCAGCCCGCCCTTCTCCCCGCGTCCTGTGCGCCCGGCGACTTGCGTCACCAGCTGAAACGTCCGCTCCGCCGCCCGGAAATCCGGAAAGTGCAGCGCGGTATCCGCGTTGATCACACCGACCAGCGTAACGTTGGGAAAATCCAGTCCCTTGGCGATCATCTGCGTGCCCAGCAGGATCTTGACTTCGCCCGCGCGGAACCGGGCAAAGGCTTGTTCGTGGCTGCCGGGCCGCTGCATGCTGTCCGAATCCATCCGCAAACAAGGCGCGTAGGGAAACCGCGTCCGCACCTCTTGCTCCAGTTTCTGCGTGCCCATTCCCGCATAACGGATGCCCGCCGATCCGCATTGAGGACAAATGGTGGGCGCGGCGATCATATAGTCACAGTAGTGACAGATCGCTTTGTTCTCCTCCCGATGATGGGTCAGGGCGATGTCGCAATCCGTACAGCGGACAACATGCCCACACCCGGGACACTGGATCGAGGTGGAGTAACCGCGGCGGTTGAGCAGGAGGATGATCTGCCCGTCCTCTTTCAGCGCCCGCTGCATGGCCTGGTGCAACTGGCGGCTGATCGCTCCGCCGCGATAGTAGCCTTTGGTGCCGACCCGCAAATCGACGACGGTCACATCCGGCAGCGGGCGGTCGAGCACGCGGCGGGGCATCTCGAGCAGTTGGAACTCGCCCGTTTGGACCCGCTGCCAACTGTCCAGCGAAGGCGTGGCGGAACCGAGGACCAGCGGCACGTTCTCGGCTCGCGCACGCCACAGGGCTACCTCGCGAGCGTGGTATCGCGGGGCGATGTCCTGCTTGAACGAGCCCTCGTGCTCTTCGTCCAGGATGATCATGCCCAAGTGCGGCGCGGGTGCGAACACGGCGCTGCGGGCGCCCACCACGACCTGGACCTCGCCCCCGGCGATCCGCTCCCAATGCCAATGCCGCTCGGCATCGCTCAGATGGCTGTGCAACACGGCGATGCGGTCGAACCGGGCGCGGAATCGTTCGCAGGTTTGCGGCGTGAGGCTGATTTCGGGCACCAGTACGATCGCTTGCCGCCCAAAACCGATCATCTCCTCGATGGCCCGGATATAGACCTCCGTCTTGCCGCTGCCGGTCACGCCGTGGATCAGCAGCGTGCGATGCTGTTTCGAATGCAGCGCGTCCAGCATGCGATCCAAGGTTCGCTGTTGGTCCGGATTCAAATCGTGCCGCGGTTGGCGAGCGTGCGGGGTGTCCGCCAAATCGGCCTTTCGCACCCGCTTCGATTCCTCGACCACCAGTTTGGATTCGCGGAGCCGCTGGATCGGCGCCAAGCTGCAATGTGCGGCTCGCGCCAGCTGCTGCGGGGTCAGCGGTTGCGGCGAGGCGGCCAGGATCTTCAGTGCCTGCAGCTGCTTTTCCGGCAGCTCCAGCTGGCTCAACTTGGCCGTCACATTCGTTGGAACTCGCAGGAACGTCACCGCCCGCGTTCCCGCCTGGCCCCGCACGCCGGCGGGCACCACGGCATCCAGCACGACGCCCCACGGGCACAGGTAGTAGTCGGCCATCCATTCGGTCAACCGCAACATGCCCGGCGTCAGCAGCGGCCGATCGTCCACCAGGTTGCGGATGTCTTTCAGCGGCCGGCCGCCCCCGTCGCGGTGATCGAGCCGGACGCAGTAGCCGGTCATCGTCCGGTCGCCTCGTCCCAACGGCACGCAGACCCGGCGGCCCGCCGACACGGCCGCGCGAAGACGTTCCGGAACGGCATAATCAAAAGGCCCGTACGGCGCCTCTGAAAACACGACCGTGGCGACGTAAATCTCCGCGGCGTTGTCGATCTCCCAGGCCGGGGCGTCGGTCGGAAACAGGGATTGTTGCTGGTGGGTCATGCCGCGGGTTCGATGTTCTCGGGAATCCATATTCATGTTTGGCCGCTTGTGATACGATACCAGACAAATCGAACGGAGGGCAGACGAGCGATGCGGGTTGGCATCTTTGGCGGAACCTTTGATCCCGTCCATTATGGGCATTTACTGCTGGCGGAAACGTGCCGCGAGCAATGCCGGCTGGACCACGTGCTGTTCCTGCCGGCGGCGATTCCGCCGCACAAGCAGAGGTGGCGTTTGACGCCCGCGGACAGACGTCTGGAGATGCTGCGGCTGGCGATCGCGGGCCACGAGGCGTTCGCGATTTCTGAAATGGAGATTCAACGCGGAGGCGTCAACTATACGGTGGACACGCTGACGGCGCTGCGGGAGCAACGGCCGTTGGACGAGCTGTTCTTTCTGATGGGAGCCGATTCCCTGCGGGATCTGCCCATGTGGCGCCAGGCGGCGCGAGTCTGCGAATTGGCCGTGCCGGTGGTGGTCCGCCGCCGCGACACGCCGGAGCCAGATTTTGGGACGCTGGCGGGCTTGGTTTCGGATGCCCGGTTGCAGGAGATCCGGCGTCATCAGGTGCAGATGCCGCTGGTCGAATTCAGCAGTACGGCGATTCGCCAAGCCGTTGCCGAGGCCCGAACGATTCGATACCAGACGCCGCGGGCGGTGGAAAAGTACATCCAAACCCAAGGACTCTATCGCGACAGCCTTCTTTCCGTGGGGTGTCCCTGATGAATACATTCGCCCTGAAAGCGCGTTACCTGTTTCCGATCGACAGCCCGCCGATTCCAAACGGCCTGTTGACGGTCTCGGGCGGCCGGATCGTCGCCGTGGGAGAAAATGTCTCGGGCGGTCCGCCCCGGGACCTGGGCAATGTCGCCATCTTGCCGGGGTTAATCAACGCCCACTCGCATCTGGAATTCAGCGACTTGCCGTTCCCCTTGGGCCAGCCAAACATGGCCTTTACCGACTGGCTTGCCCAGGTCGTGACGTGGCGCCGGCAACAGATGGCCGAACCCGAGGCGGCGGAACTTCGCTTACGAGCCGCCCGGCGTGGCTTGGACGAGGTGACTCGGACGAGCACGATCGCCGTAGGCGAAATCGCGTCGCCCGGCTGGGCCGAGGCGGCGTTTCAGACCGGTTCGCTGGACGTGACCATATTTCTGGAGTTGCTGGGATTGTCGCCCCTGCGCGTCGAACCCCTGCTGGCGGCGGCCGCAGCCCATCTGACCACGGCCGCCGCAACGACAAAATGGCGCGCCGGGTTCGCCCCGCACGCTCCGTATTCGGTCAATCCCGAGCTGCTGGCGCGGACCTGCCCACTGAGTCGCCAGTATCAGGTGCCCGTGGCGATGCATCTGGCCGAAAGTCGCGAAGAACTGGAACTGCTGCAATCCGGCAGCGGCCCGTTTGTGCCGCTGTTGGAGGCTTTCGAGGCTTGGTGTCCCGACGCGATTCCGCGCGGATCGCGTCCGCTCGACTATCTGCGCGTCCTGGCCCAAGCCCATCGGGCGCTGGTAATCCACGGGAATTATCTCGGTCCGGAAGACATAACGTTCCTCGCGGCGCGGACCGCGCGGATGTCGGTGGTCTATTGTCCGCGCACGCACGCCTATTTCGGCCACGATCCCTATCCGCTGCCGGAAATGCTGGCAGCCGGCGTCAACGTCGCCGTCGGCACGGACTCGCGGGCGTCTAGTCCGGACCTCAATCTGTGGGAAGACTTGCGTTGTGTTCGCCGCACGTTCCGCGGCGTGGCCCCCGCGGATATCGTGCGGATGGGGACGCTGTGCGGCGCAGCAGCGCTGGGCCTGGAACAAATATACGGCTCGTTGACCCCGGGCAAAGCGGCCTCGCTAACCATCGTCCCACTGGCGGATGACACGGCGGATGACCCGTATGAGCTGGTGCTTGAATCGTCTCCGAATCCGTGATACCCCGCCGGAATCCGACCGCGGGAGGCAATCCCGCGGCTGCGTTCAGAAGGTCGCTGTGCGACCGATTCTTCGCCCGACCAATTCTCCGCCACCTCGAGTTGCGTGTGAACCGAGAATGAGGAAAGTTGGTTCAGCGCGCGACCCGCGGGCGGATCGCTTTCCGCTGAAGCCAGGCCGCCGGCGACGAATGATGGCATGTGGCCGCGATTTCCGATACCATGTACACTTGCCGAACCCGCGTCCGGCAGAAGGTTGGCCGCCATGACAGCCGTGGCAGCCATTGTCGCTTGGCATCGCAGGAGTCTCCCTGCAGTTCCGGTAAGGAGGAATGGATCATGATCGGTTTCCTGGCAAACATGGTTGGATTGCGCGGCAAGCAGTCGCAGGCTCGCGCCGAGCGATGGCTGGGATTGACGGTGCTGATGGTCGCGTTGCTGATGCTCGCGGTGCCGATGGCGTCGTGGGCCGGCGACTGGCCAACCTATCGGAACGACAACGCCCGCAGCGGGGTGACGGACGAAACGGTGAAACCGCCGCTGACGCAATGCTGGGTCTTCCAGCCTCGTCACGCGCCACAGCCGGCTTGGGCCGAGCCGAATCCCCGGCCCGTGGGCGGTTGGCACGGGCTTACCGAGCAGCGCCGCGTCCACTTTGACGATGCCTTTCATGTGGCGGTATCCGGCGGCGCGGTCTATTTCGGCTCGTCCGCGGACGGCAGAGTGATGGCGTTGGACGCGAATACCGGCCGCGAGCGCTGGAGCGTGCTGACGGAGGGGCCCGTGCGTCTGGCGCCGACGGTGTGGCGGGACAAGGTGTACGTCGGCTCGGACGACGGGTTCGTCTATTGTCTGAACGCGGGCGACGGCGGCCAGCAGTGGCGGTTCCAGGCGGCCCCCAGCGAACGCAAGGTGCTGGGCAGCGGCAAGATGATCTCGCTGTGGCCGGTCCGCACCGGGGTGTTGGTGGACGACGGCACGGCCTATTTCGGCGCCGGCATTTTTCCGGCCGAGGGCGTGGCCATGTACGCCGTCAACGCCGAGGACGGCACGCTGACGTGGTGCAACGATGCCTGTGGTGACGCGCCGCAAAGTCGCCTGTCGCCGCAGGGGTATCTGCTGGCCTCCAAGAGTCGCTTGTTCACGCCGTTGGGGCGGGTATCGCCGGCGGCGTTCGACCGCCAGGACGGACGCCTGCTGTATGAAGCTTATGCCGAACACATCATCGGCGGCACGTACGCCACGCTGGCCGACGACCAACTGTTCACCGGGACCGAGCAGATGGTCGGCTTTGACCAGGCGAACTCGCGTGCGCATTCCAGTTGGTTCTGGGGCCATCAACTGATCGTCACCCCGGACGCTTTCTACACCGCGACCGGGCGCGAGTTGTTCGCCGTCAACCGCCAGACCTATGCGGCCGCCAGCCTGCGCCGCAAGGGCCTGCTGGATCGCCAGCGCGATCTCAACGCGCAAATTCAACGGGCCAAACAAGGCCCGGAAGCGGCTCTCCAGCAGCTGCAGACGCAGTTGGACGCCGTGAACCAGCAGATCAAGGAAACGGAGACTCGGATCGCGACGGGCGAGATGTGGCGGATGCGCTGCGATTGCTCCGAAACGCTGGTGCTGGCCGGCAACGTGCTGTTTGCCGGCGGCGACCGGCAGGTGTTGGCCTTCGACGTCGCCTCGGGCCAAGTGCTGTGGACGGGCGAGGTCGACGGCAAGGCGCGCGGCCTGGCGGTTGCCCAGGGCCGGCTGTTTGTCAGTTCCGACACCGGGGCCATCTACTGCTTCGGCCCGGAGGGCGCGGAGGCCAGTGGCGTGGTGCAGCAGGCGGTCGCCTCGTCGCCTTTCCCGGCGGACGAACTGACCCCGGTCTTCGAAGCGGCGGCCGAGCACATCGTCCGCACCACCGGGATCACGCGCGGCTACTGCCTGGTCCTCGGCTGCGGCACCGGCCGGCTGGCGTTGGAACTGGCCAAGCGGACGGAGCTGCAAATTTGTGGCATCGAGCCCGACGGACAGAAGGCCCAGGCCGCGCGTCGGGCGCTGGATGCCGCAGGACTGTACGGAGCCCGTGTGACGGTCGAGCACGGCGAGCTGGCGCAGATTCCGTTCCCCGATTACTTTGCGAACCTCGTGGTTTCGGAAGAGACCATCTTGTCCGACCAGTTGCCCCGCGGCGCCCAGGAAGCGTTCCGCGTACTCAAGCCGCTGGGCGGCGCGATTTGCATCGGTCAACCTGCGGCTGCCAACGGCAAGGTCCCGCCGCTGCAGACGGCGGCGATGCGACCGTGGTTGGCCGCAGCGGGAATCGACGGCGGGCGCATTTCCGAAGAGAACGGCATGTGGCTCGATTTCCGTCGCGGGCCGCTGCCGGGGGCGGGCAGTTGGACCCATCAATACGCCGAGCCCGGCAATACGACGTGCAGCGACGACGAACTGGTCCGCGCCCCGTTGGGGTTGTTGTGGTTTGGAAACCCCGGACCCACTCAGATGGCCGAGCGGCACCTGCGAGCCGCGGCGCCGCTGGCCGTCAATGGCCGCATGTTCGTCCTGGGCGAAGGGACCGCGAACCGCGCCGGCGTGGGCGAGAATACCGTCATGGCCTTCGACGCTTACAACGGACTGCCGCTGTGGGAACGGAAGATTCGCGGGGCGCTGCGGGTCAGCGTGACCCACGACGCGGGCAACTCGGCAGCCAACGCCGACAGCCTGTTCGTGGCCGTGGGCGACGAATGCCTGCGATTCGATGCCGCCACGGGGGAAACCCGGTTCACCTACAAGCTGCCACCGGCGGCCGACGAGACGCCGCGGCGATGGGGCTATGTGGCCGTGGTGGGCGACTTGCTGTACGGTTCGCGCACCGTCCAGGGACGCACCGCCGACTGTGTCTTTGCCCTCGATCTGGCCACGGGCCAGCTGCGATGGAAACATGACGGCAAGGACATCGGCCAGGGGTCCATTGCCATCGGCGATGGGCGTCTGTACTTTGCCAGCCCCGGCGTGACCGAGGAGCAACGCGCCGAGGCGCTGGGCGACCAGCTCAAACAAGTGCATCGGCTGAACGACGCCGAGCGAGCCGAGTTGCTGAAGAAATTCGAGGCCGCCGCCGTCTATCGCGTCGTGGCGCTCGATGCCGCGACGGGCGACAAGCAATGGGAAAAGCCTGTCGAAGTCACGGGCGCCAGCGGCGGGAACTACTGGTGTTCGCTGGGCGCTATTTACCACGACGACGTGCTCGTCCTGTTCGGCGTGTTCCTTGATGGACACTATTGGACCCAATTTCTGGCCGGACAGTTTGAATCGCGTCGAGTGGTCGCTTTGTCCGGCACGGACGGCGGGTTGATGTGGGACAAACAGATCGGTTACCGCGTGCGTCCGGTGGTGATCGGCGACACGTTGCACGCCGAGCCGTGGGCCTACGACTTGCGGACCGGCCAACAGCGGACTCGCGTGCATCCGGTGACGGGGCGCGACGAAGTCTGGCAGTTCGCGCGGCCCGGGCACCACTGCGGATGCCCTGCCGCGTCGCCTCACATGCTGCTGTTCCGCTCCCTGACGCTGGGATGGTACGACTTGGAAAACGACTTCGGCACGCAGCATTTCGGCGCCCAGCGGCCGGGTTGCTGGATCAACTTTATTCCTGCCAACGGTTTGCTGATGGTCCCCGAGGCCAGCTCGGGATGCATGTGCCCGTTTCCCAACATGTGTACCGTGGTTTTCCAGAGTCGTGAGGAGAACCGGCAGTGGGCCTATTTCAGCCAACCCGGCTCGATGACGCCGGTCAAGCGATTGGCGCTGAACCTGGGGGCTCCCGGAGACCGCAAGGATGCCTCCGGCGGGCTGTGGCTGGGCTATCCCCGGCCCAGCGGTTCGCTGGTGCTGCCGCTGCAAATCGGCGTCACGCTGCTGCCCGGCGGCGGCTATTTCAACCATGACGCCGCACGTCTGCAGATCGAAGACACGGACAAGTCGTGGGCGTTCTGTTCCGGCCTGCGGGGCCTGCAGCAGTGCAAGATCCCGCTGGCCGAAGCCACCGACGGCACGGCACGCTACACGGTACGTTTGGCCTTTGCCGAACTGGACCATGACACCGCCGGCCAACGCGTCTTCGACATCAAGATCCAAGGCCGGATCGTGGCCGAGAAAGTTGATGTTTTCCAGCAGGCCGGCGGCCGGAACAAGCCGCTGGTCAAGCAGTTCACGGGCATCGACGCGGATACGGAACTCGCGATCGAATTCGTCCCCGCGGTCGCCAACCCGGCCCCGGATCAAATGCCCGTGCTGCAAGGTATCGAGGTCGTCCGCGAGCAGGTCCTGACGCTCGGCTTTGGCGTGCCGTCGTTCCTGCTGAACAACGCCCAGCCCGAGCAGGCAGCAGACGTGGTGATCGCCAATCACAAGGACAGCGATTTCGCAGGGGTGCTGCGCGTCGAAGCCCCGGTTGGTTTTACCGTCACTCCCCACGAAACGCCGATCCGGATCCCGACGGGCGCAAAGACGAATGTCTCGCTGAACGCCGTTCTGGGTAACCAGGCGGTGGTTGGAAAGCATCAGGTCGCAATCAAGTTGCTTCGGGCCGATGGCACGATCGAAAGCGAAAGGCAAGCCGAACTGGCGCACCTGGGCGACTTGCGGCGGGTGGTTCTGCCGGTGGTCGAAGATGCCCACGCCAGCCAATCCAAGCCGACGGCGAATTACGGGACGGCCAAGGGCTTGAACGTCGACGGCGGCGACGCCCAGATGGGCGATCACCACCACAGTATCGCCTATCTGCGATTCCGGATCGCGGTCGACGGCACGCCGCGTTCGGCCGTGTTGCGACTGGTCAACGGCGATAATCCCTCGGTCGATTCAGGAAACGTCCGCCTGGTGACCGAGCCGTGGAGCGAGACCGGCGTTACGTATCAGAACCGCCCCAAGCTGGGAGACGTCGTGGGCAAGATCGGCCGCGTCGCCGAGAACCAGGTCATCGAGATCCCGTTGCAGATGGCGTTCGAAGGCAACCAGGAATTAAGCCTGGCCCTCGATCCCACCAGCTGCGACGGCCTCGGCTACATCGCCCGCGAAGGCGGCCAGCCGCCGGAGTTGATTGTCGAGTATACGAAGTGACGGAGTCGCGTTCATTTCCAGGACCTCAGGAAGACAGGAGAACGTCATGAAGGTGTTAGGCATCTCGGGCAGTCCACGGGCCGGCGGGAACACGGAACTGCTGGTACAGGCGGCGTTGCAGGAATTGCAAACCGAAGGCATCGAGACCGAGTTCGTATCGCTGGCTGGGCGGCCCATCTTGCCGTGTACGGCTTGCGACGATTGTTCCCATGTCGATCGGCCGATGTGTACGCTGGGAGACGAAGGCTTTGACGGCATGATCGAGCGATTCATGGCGGCGGACGGTATTCTGATCGGCTCGCCGGTCTATTTCGGCTCCGCAACTCCGGAGACGATGGCCCTGTTGGATCGCGTGGGCCTGGTGTCGCTCAGGAATGGACGGTTCCTGCGGCGCAAGGTGGGGGCGGCGATCGCCGTCGCGCGGCGGGCGGGCCAGAATTTTACGTTCGCCCAGCTGAACTATTTCTTCCTGATCAACGAGATGATCATCCCCGGCTCGACGTATTGGAACATCGCCTTTGGCCGCGAAAAGGGCGAGGTCGCCAAGGACGACGAGGGGCTGCAAACGATCAAGAACCTGGCGCACAACATGGCGTTCCTGTTGCAAAAGCTGAATGCGTAGATCATGGCTCGCCTTCAGAAAACGCTGACCGACTATGTGGTGATCGCCATCAGCCCCGGGCTGATCATGGCGCTGGTCGGAAGCCTCGTATTCTTCTTGATCCAAGTCTTCTATCGCGGCCCGTTCGCGGGCCGCATGGAGTACATTTTCGCGTTGTTCGTGTTCGCGGCCGTCCTGATCGCCCGCATTTCGATCGACGAGGGGCGTGAATACTCGACGCTGTACGCGATTCCGCTGGCGCTGGCCATGCTGCTGGTTCTCGGCCGATTCACCTCGTCCGCCGGGCTGTTCAACATCCTCCTGATCGGCGTCGTCTGGTGGTGCGCCGACAAACTGACGTGGGACTGTACCGTTATCGACGAACGCGAAGATGCGTCGGGCGAGGGGCTGTTACAGACAGCAGGTCTGGAAAGCGCGCCGGATTCGTCGGCCGCCGCTTCGTCCGCGCCGGCGAGCGATCTCGAAGCGACCACGTCGCGCGGCCGTCCACCTGAGCCCAAGAGTCTCTGGGAACGCTTCGTCGAACACCGCAAACGGCCCCATGCCCCGGGCGTTTGGGTGATCTATTTCTCGTTGGCTGCGCTGCCGCTGTTCGGAATCGGCCAGCGGTTCATCCCGGCCACGGAACTGGATGCGCGGCGCTATGCATTCAAGCTGTTATGCATCTACACGGCCAGCGGCCTGGGCCTGCTGATGACGACCAGTTTTCTCGGCTTGCGGCGTTACCTGCGCCAGCGGCGGCTGGAAATGCCGGTGGAAATGGCCGGCGTCTGGCTGACCGTAGGCAGTGTGATGATCGCGGCACTGTTGTTCGTGTGCTGGCTGCTGCCGCGGCCCAGCGCCGAGTACTCGATCACGCAAGTGCCGTTCCAGGTCGGTTCGCCCGCCGATCGGCAAGCGTCTCGGCACGGCTGGGGCAACGAAGGCGCTCGGGACCAGGACCGCAAGGCGCCGGCGACCGCGGCGGCCGGCAAGACGCAGAAAGGCCGTCCCGGCGGACAGGAATCCCAAGGCCACAGCGATCAGACACCCGCCCAAGACGCCCCCGGCACGGGCAAGTCGCCCGGTGGAACGCAAGGGGACGGAAAGCAGGGGGCAGGCACGGCGGGGGATGGTGCGCAGGGGGGCGGCAAGCAGGCCGACGGCAAGCAGGCCAACGGTCAACCAGCTGGACAGGAGCAGAACCAAGGCTCCGGCGCCGAGTCGAAACAAGGCCCATCCGAATCAAGCTCGGGTTCCGAGCCCGCGGACAACGGACGACAGCAGGGTCCGAAAGATCCGCGCGGCCAACCCTCATCTGACACCCAGAACTCGCGATCGGGGGACCGTCCGCCGGAGTCGTCCGGCGAAGCCAGCGAATCGCAATCGCCGTCAGAACCGAAGCCCAGCGATCCGCCGAGAGAGGCCCGTTCCGCAGATGCCAAAGCTGATACCGAGGCCCGGGCCCGTTCCGCAGATACCAAAGCTGATACCGAGGCCCAGGCCCGTTCCGCAGATACCAAAGCTGATACCGAGGCTCAAGAAGATCCCTTCGAGTCGGAGGTGGATCCCCGTGAAGCCCCGGGGGGCGCGTCCCGGATGCCCAATCCGTCGGAGCTGCTGAACCGCGTGCTGGGCCTAGTCCCGCACGGACTCAAATGGCTGTACAACCTGATCTTCGTGGCGATCGTCGGTTATCTGGTGTGGCGGAATCGCGCGCAGGTGATGGAGGCACTGCGAAGCTTCTGGCAGGCGATAAGGGACTTCTGGGACAGCTTGTTCGGCTGCCGCCGGGCGGAGTCGGCGGCGGATGATCACAGCTCGGCGGTCACCGCCCCACCGCCCCGTCCGTTCGCCGACTTTCCGGACCCGTTCGTCACGGGGGACGCTCGGCGATGGTCGCCGCGCGAACTGGTGGCGTACAGCTTTCAGGCTTTGGAAGCTTGGGGCCGCGAGCATGGTTGCCAGCGTGGCCCGGAGCAGACGCCGCACGAGTTCGCCGGAGCCTTGGCTGCCTACGAAGCCACCGTGGGACGTGAAGCGACCGGGTTGGCGGACCTGTATTGCTGCGCGGCCTACTCCAGCGGCAGCTTGCCGCGCGACCGCGTCGGCCGCTTGCAGGAACTGTGGCGGACGTTCGCCCTGATCGACCGTCCCGCCCCGCGATAAATTGTAACATCGGTCCCTCGCATCGATGTGCATACTGGGACACAAAAGGACTACGCGTAGGCCCTGCTGAGTTGTCGTCAGATTGATGGCGCAACGAGTCGGTGCTGCTCCGGATCGAAGCTGCTCGGGTGGATGTGACCTACGCGCGCAAGGACCGGTGAACGTCGGGGGCCTTGGCTTGGCCCCACACTCGCCTCCTACGTGCCTGGCCGCCGCCTGCCCACGATCCGACAGGTGCCAGCCACGCCGGCCACACAGCCCCAGGCAGCCGGTCTTGGCTTGGCCCCACGATCGCCGCCGACGTGCCTGCTGTGAGCGTAGCCTGGCCGCGATCCGGCAGGTGTGCCACAAGGCGATCACTTGACGAGCCGGACCTGACTCCGGAATCTAAAGGGCTACAGCGCACCAACTCTGCCACAATCGTCAAGAATGCTGTTTGGCGATTGCCAGGCCGTTTGTCCGAAAACCACCCAAGCTCCGGCGATAAATACTTGTTACTCGACAGGAACAATCTGGTACGCATAGACGCTCGCCCGATCCAAGTGCAGTGTGACCTTGACCGGCTGCCCCTCGGGCCGTCGCGTCAGTACGTCGCCGTCACTCCAGGTCGCGGCGGCGTCAAAACGGCTGCCCGTGAGGGGAACGGAGTTCTCTTCGGTTCTCTCCAGCACATCCTCAAGCGCTATTCGGACCGAACCGCCCTGTTCGCATTCGTAGTTGAGCAAGAGACGAGACGGCTCCTTGATGTCGTCTAGCGAAAGGGTGAGGGCTCCTTGGGAATCACTGCGAAACCCGAACAACCGCCACTTCGGCCAACGGGCAACGCCGATACGGCTAATGCCTTCGTCGATGACCGTCTGCATTCGTTGGTCGTCAATCTGCCCTTTGCTGTCTATATACCAGGCGTGCGGGCGAGTGTACGCAGTGAAGTAGAGCCATTGCTCGTCTCCGACCTCGACCGGGCAGGAGGATGTATAGATCGTGCCTTTGCCAAAGCCGGGGTCCGCGTGGCTGATAAAATCGGGGCGGCCGGGGACATGCTCCCAACTCTCTCCGCGTCCAGCCTGATAGGTCAAGGTCACGTCGTTTACTCCATGCATCAGGTTCTTCTCGGCGCGTAACTGCCAGAGGAAGCCCACCGTACCAGTTCCGGCTGGCATCATGCCCATGCCGTAGTAATCGCCCATTTTATAGCCGCGGGAGACTGCATCGGCTTGAGCTTGTTTATCCGGCTGCAGCACTGAATGTGCCTTTGACCACTGGCCATCTCGGCGTTCTCCGATCCACACTGAACGGCGCCGACGACCGTCAATCTCCGGCGAGAATTTCATGGCAACAATGGCCCTCCGCTGACCCGGATGGTAGATGCTGGTAATAACGTCCACGGACCACCACTGCGGCGTGAGCTGGTCATACTCCCACTTCAGCCCATCGGCCGAATGGGCCGTATAGTAGCCATAGCCGGCCTCACGCCTGATGGACATCGTGGCACGATAGCGAGAGTCGGATGGTGCATCCGGATCAATAAAGACCGTGAATGAATGACCGAAAATATCGATCAGGTTATTGTCCTTCCCCTTTCCTTTGTAGTCCACCAAACCGAGTTTCGGCTTCCGCCAGACCAACCCGTCGTCGGATTCAGCGTAACCGACCAAGCCGGAATTGGCGCCGTTCTCCCAATCACGCGGCCAGGCTGAGTACCACATGCGAAAGATCCCGTTGTCACGCAGGACCGTGCCGTAACACATCACGCCGGCCCCGTCGACGAACGAATCCGGCTCCAGGACCGACTCAGGGTAAATCGTCGGTTTTCGCTGGAAGAAATATATCTCGCCTGTTCTCTCGGTGATCTCGGATCGAGATTCGAATAGCAGTTCCATTGTAGAATTCTTCTTGTACGCTGCTTTTGGTACCGATGAGTCGGCAGCATGCAGAACGTTGGCAACGCCGACGACCAGCATGGTTAACAGTATTTGTCTCATAATGATTCTCCTTATCTTGCCAACTACTGACTGATAGCAACTGAGGGTCCGGCACACACAGGACGGCCAGCCCGAACGGCACGCTCCCGAGTTCTCCGGTCCGGCCACGGACATCAAGCGAATTGCGGGCGGGTTCCCAGCGCAATCTCCGGCGTCGCCCAACGATAGGCTTAAATCCGCATCCGCCAACTCTGGCACCGACTTCAGCGCCCGCGCCAGTTCGAACACTTGACCCGACATTTCCCGTTTGGGTCGAGCTTGGAACCGATCCAGGCTCGGAACGATCGCCATCTTAACCGCCCTGTCCCTCACGTCTAGCGCCCAGGCGGATTCTCATGGCGTGGCAGCCAGTCTCGGCCGCCGAAACGCTTCCGATCCTCACATGCTATACTGCCGCAAGGCGGCTGGCGATGGTTTGAGGCAACTCACAGGCGTGTTTTGGGCCAGCCAACCCGCGTAGATGGCACCGCCCGACGCATCGAACCGCATTTCCCAGGACGCGTCGGTCGCCCCCACCGCTGTCTCCAAAAGCAATGTGCTAACCTGCGTCGGTGTTCACGACCCAAGCAGAAACGGCGATTCGCGAAATACGTTTGCCGGCGTCCAGCCGCGTCCCTTCCGACGAGGACCTTGCTCGCTCTGGGCTGACAGCCCTCGGGCACTTTTTCGAGTGTCGTCATTTTGATTTTCGGTCGGCGCGGGCGACGCCGATGGGTTTGTCATTCTGAGGGCGCCGGACTTCGAGCCAATTGCCCGAGGTGGATGTGACCTGAGCGCGCAAGCAAGATGCGTTTGCCCGCACCGCTGGGGGCGGTCGACGCGCTTTGGCAATTCGGGTTGGACACCTCGGACGATGTGACCGATGCGCGCCAGCACACAGCGTTTGCACGCCTGGCCCACGGAACCGACTCGCGTCAGGTGGAAATTGGTGGGCAGTGCCGTACCGAAAAATCGGTGGTCTTTCGGCGTGTGTCACTCGCGCCGAACGGCTGGCACGTTCGACGCGGGTCTGCGGGCATGCTCGACTTGTCCAACGCGAGTTTGTGTGTCGTGCCTGTGCTTCGAGATTCCCACGGGCGTTGATCACGGAACCATCGCCGTACATCAGGGTGGACGTGCGTCTACCGCGGCCGGTAACCTTGGCCTTGATCTTCTCACTCGTCGCCCGTTCCCTTGCTCTTCGCTCTCTCCCCGTCTTCCGACCGCCAGGGTCAGCCCAAACTGAAGCCGGCGGACGCGGTGTCGACCTCAATGTGACGTAGCCGACGGCAACGCGACGGCGGTGGCGACAACTTGCGCCGAAGAGTGTTGGATGTCGTGACAGAAAGCACGGCTAGATTCGCGTCTTGATAATTACGGGGTTCCGTACAACTACCGGCTGGATACTCAGGCGCGTCATCGTGGCAGCGATAGGCAACGCTTGTAGGAATCCCTGAGGACTGAGCGGCGTTTCGCCGGCATCAAACAGTTCTGCCGCGAAGGCAACCCTCTGCTGAGGCGTGAAGTCAATGCCAGGGCTGTAATCCGCAGTCTCCCGGTACTCGAGTTCCAAAACCCAGAGTTCTCCGTCGACATCATCACCGGACAGGCGTCGAAGATCATATAGCCGGTCGAGCAGCGGATAACTTCGATGGTCGCTTGATCGCGTCACGCTACGCAGGGCGTCAGCATCGGGCCCCGGACGCAATCTGGCGTCAACTCTGCGGCAAGCCCAGGTATCATGTACTCCCGCGTTGACTGGGGGTTCATAGGCGACGATCAGTCGCAGTCGGGGGTTCTTCGAACGGCGCCACCAGTCTCGCGGTACGGGAATCTGAACTTGAATTTGATCCGTAGGGCCTTCCAAGACTCCTTGCCACAGCAACACCGCAGTGGACGCACCCGGATTCGCAAGCCGGTCGGCTTTGCCGGTGCCCCGTCCCAGTGTTCGACGGCAAAGTACTTTTACATCTTGTGGAACAGCGGCGGTTTCGTAAGGTTGGCTCGCCGTAAGCGCGAGGAACGCCTTGACTGTCGCGGCGAATGGATGTGCGCCGGATGCACACCTTTCCTCGAGGAACCGCAGGGCAAGGGCGGCTTCTCGCGCGAGCAATGGCGCCGCATGCGACGTACCGGCGTGGTCCTCCCATCTTCCTTGGCTGTCGCAGACCCAGACGCCGAGCCCTGCTTGGAACCTGTAGTCCTCATTCCAGTTTCCGCCAGACGCACCGTAATTGGGGACGGGACAGTCGCACGCCCCAGGACCGATCTTGGTAAACGGGCTCGGCCACCCTACATGTTTGACCATTCCGTTGGGACTGAGGTGGCCGACATAAGAGCCACAGACGAGCGTGTTGAACCCAGAAGCCCAGTGTCCTAACCGCCAGGATGGATCATCCACATGGCGGGGATAGGGAATCCGAGGGACGACGCCTGATTCCGTGTTTCCAGCGGCAACCACGACCAGCACGTCGTTGGCGAAAACGAAATTGTCAAGGTTTTGGGTCAAGGTCATTCGCGCCTGGCGTTCGACCGGTTCACACAACTGTGGGGGCCGAGAAGCGGCGAAGCTGAAATTGAAGACGCGGACGTCGGGGTAGTTCCGCGCGACTGGCTCAAGGGCGTCCATTATACCCAAGTCGTCAAATCTCCCGAAACCCATTGATACCTGAACATCCAGGAAGCGACACCGTCCCGCAAGTCGCTCTGAATCAATCCCTGCATAGAAATCCTGCTCGCCAAACACAATCCGCGAAGCCACCCTTGAGCCGTGGTCTCCGGGACGCCCCGTAGTGTCTTCGCCAATGTACTGGCCTCGACGGTACGGTTCCAGGTACTTGTGCCCCGCCGGAACACCGCTGTCGAAGACGGCGACGCTGGGAAACGATTCGATGTCCCGCGGCACGTTGTGCATGGATACCGCAGAACCAAGAGAGGGCCGAGTCCGAGATGACTGTTTGGCTGCCGCGAGTGAGTAGAAAGGCGGATGAAGCGACTGAACGGAGAAGAAGTCCTTGGCGATAGTACGAAGTGACCGTGGCGTCAACTGACCGCGTAACCACTGCCGTCCCGAGAAGTCTGTTCCCGTTCCAGTGAGTCTCTCGGTGGACCGGTCCAGAAGCATGTCGGAGATGGCCCGCAGCACTATTTCGATCTCGACATGCGTCAGCAATGGCTGCAATTCGACGACGACGTCCGTCGATTCGTCGACGGGAAGTTCCCGGATCCACCCTGGGTCGATGCGCAACTGCGGGGGAATCAGGTCGAACGAACCAATTGTCGCCCAGCGGGCCTGTTCGCGCGTCCCCAGTTGTACCAATGACTCCGCACGAGCACTGAGCTGTGTGAGGCGTTCGGGCGTCGCATGCACAATGGCGTTGCCATCATCGGTGACTTCAATGAGGTCAATTCCGAGCCTGCCGAAGACTCGCGTATGTTCCCCCGAGTAGTCTGTCTCCTCCGCTCGGGGCTCCATTTGACCGGTCTTCTTGTTCTTCCTGAGCTTATTGACTTCGCGTTCCGGCTTGGCCAACAGGTAGTAGCGCTTTTCGCGCAACGGATCACGCGATTGCCTGACCCGGCTGGCGACGCTTTGAAGACTACGGTGAATCCCCTGGCCCTTCACTGCCCAGTTGATCCCGGTGTACCGCGGAAGTCGCCCGCCCCCGGTCTTCTCGCCGTGCAGTTCATGCTGCTCGTTCAAATAGAACGATCGCGGTTCAGGGGGCTGCTCGTCCATTTTCTGCCTCGATGACCCGGACGATGCCGCGTCTTGCTTCCGACTCGATGAGGGTCTCCGCCTCCGCGAAGCTCTTTGCGGCTACGACCCGCCGTGTCAATGGGGCCCCGAGACGCAACCCGAACTTGGCCGCGATAGCTTGCCCGAATGTGCAGAGGTCGCGTCTTGCCGGACAGGGAAACTCCACTACCAAGTCAAAACGCCGCCACAGAGCGTCATCCAGGTGCTGCGGCAAGTTGGATGTCGCCACGACTGCGCCCGCGGGATCCGCGTGCTCCAACTCCTGCATCAGCGAGATGACGATCCGGTCGAGTTCCCCGACATCGAGCGGATTGCCGCGGCGCTTCCCCAGGGCATCCAGTTCATCGAGAAGCAAGACGCACGGAGTCACCTCGGCGAAATGGAATAGTTGCCGCAGGTGAACCGCTGTCTGGCCGAGATAGGCGCCAATCACCGCATCGAACCGCACAACGTAGACCGGAAGCGACAGTTCATGGCCCAACGCCATCGCCGTCAGGCTCTTGCCACATCCCGGCGGTCCGTGAAAAAACAACTTCGTCCGCGCACTCAGTCCCTCCTTGCGTAGAACTTCGCGGCAGCGCCACTCCCGGATGAACTGTTCCAGTTCTCTCCGCCAACGGGGCTTGAGCACTACATCGTCGAGCCGTACAGCGCGAGTCAGCGGCTTCAGCGCCGCAAGGGGATTGACGAATTCGTCCGGCGAACTGACGTGCTGCTTGCGGCCGTTGTCCATCGATCTCCCGTTGGGCCGCAAGGCGCCACGCAACCTCCGGGCCATAGCGTGATGGCCTTTCTCGTCGCTATCCGTGCATATTTCCAGCGCAATCGCGTCGGCACGCGACCAATCGCGACCAGCAATGGACTGAAACAACTTTGCGAGTCTGTCTGCAGCGGTCATCTTATTCCGTCATCGCGTCCTGGCTGAACACGGAACCGCCCGTGCCAACCGCGCCTCAAAATGCCATGATAGAGCCTGTGTGGCCAGCCTACAACCGAGCAGGACGGAACGTCTTTCGTCGTCCCCCCCCGCCGGACGTACCGCGCGTCGTTAAACGCTTCATCTCTCGTTTTCGCCACTGACCCAAGCACGTTGCGATGTGTCGCGAATGGGATCCGCGCGGTCCGCTCGAGTCCATCGCGGCGCGCCGTCAAACCGATGACAATCACGATCTAGTGCCGCAAGTCACAATTGATCGCCCATGAAGATGGAATCCCCCCAGCTTGACGTAGACCCCTGCCAGCTTGCTGGCAGGTGCAGAATCAAGGAGCATCGTCTCATTCACCTGCTAGCAAGCTGGCAGGGGTCTGGGTGGTACGTCGCGGGTCGCTTAGCTATAGCTATATAGCTGTCAGTCTTGCTTTCCTGCCAGCAAGCTGGCAGGGGGCGTTAACCTGCGGGCTTTGGATAGATTTCCCCGCCGGTGACCCATCAACTGCGACTTGCGGCACTAGCCTGCATGCGACTTGCCACTAATGGGGCGCTCGAATCCTCGCCGCTTGCCGGCGAGATCGTTAGCCCGGATTATTCAAGCCCGAAGCGCCAGCGAGAGGAAAAGCGGAACCCGCCCACTCGCTGGCGATTCGGGCTTCAATGCGCGGCGATCTAGGCAAGATAGCCGTAACGTTTTCTCGTAAAGCATCTTCGAATGAAGGCCGTGATTCCCATAAATAATCCGGCTTAGCGGGGAGGGCTGCCTCCCAGCAGCCACTGGCGGGCGAACGTCTCGGCCAGGATGCGGTTGGGGAAGGAGTGGACTGCCGATTGGACGGACGGGCGTTGCGGCTCTGGCATCTGGTCGACGATTTCGCGGCGCCAGCGATCCGCCTGTTCGGGGACGTGGAACACGTTGGCCTCGCGGCGCGGGCGAGTGCCGGAGGGTACGGCGACGACGGCCACGAAATGGGGCCAATCGGCAAAGGGATCCACGTAGGGCAGTTGCTTCAGATACAGCATCAGGCAGCGTTCGATGTCGGCCAGATCTTCGCCGAAAGCCAGCTTGAACCGCCGCACGTTGTCCGGCAGGACGCCCGGCGGCACCACGCGGCCGGGGCTTTCGAGCGGACCAAGCTGACTGGTCTGGCGAACGAACTCGTAAAACGCAGCCCGCTGATGCCTGGCCAGATAGTTTGTCAGCGCCCAGGCTGCGGCGTAGCCGGTCGAAGTCAGTCGAACGGCGCCCACGGTCTGGGCGACCAGCTGGCCATCCGCGTCCTCGGCCGTGCGGTTCTTGACCCACTGTTCCAATTCGAACATCCTCAAATCGTTCGCTTGGCCCACGCCTTTCCATTTCAATTGGCGGTCCGTCGTCGTGGGGGCCAAGAACTCGGCCAAGCCTTCGTTCAGCCACATGGGCCACAGCGACAGCCGTTGTTGCACGCCGATGTTGTGCAGGATTTGATGAGCGCCCTCGTGCGCGATCGTGGCGATGGCCTGGGCCGTGGCCAGTTCCGGCTTGATCCGCCACAGCTGTGACTCTTCGTACATCACCATGCGGTTGGAGATGACGTCGTAGTAAGCGACGGTATCCTCTGGCATGCGGCGGAATTTCTGAAATTCGGCAGCCGTGCGAAAGATGATGACAATCAGCGGGACCTCGGGGGGCACGACCGGCAGCTCTTGCATTTGCGCATAGCCGGCGACGCCGCGGAACATGGTTTCCAGAATCCGGCTAGCCGCCTCGGCAAACGGCTCGCTGCAGTTGTATACGTAAAGATAACGCCGCGTTTCCTTGGTCTGAAAGCCGGACAGCTGGGACACGCGCAGCTGGGCGGCCAGGGCAGCCTTGGTTGCCGGCTCGAACGCTTGCGAGGTCGGTTCGGCCTGCTGGACGGGGCGAGCGACCAGCTGTCCGTCCGGCAGCATGACGATGCGGTTTTCGCCAACGGTCACCCGCAGTTTGCCGACGACCGGCACGCCGTTGGCGTCGGTGGTCGCCACGGCTTGCCCCTGCGCCGCCGTGAGGGGACCGGGGGGGATGTCCAAACCGAAAGCCTGCAGCGCAGTGCCGATTTCGTTGGGGGCCTCGGCTCCGAAGGCCGGCCATGCCGCCGCCAAAACGAACGCGATACGGCAGATCCCTGTCATTCGTCCTCCCACCGTCCCTGCTGACCGGGTTTGAAGTCGTAGCGGCGTATTTTTCGGTCCAGCGTCGAACGTTCAATCCCCAGCACGGCCGCCGTCCGGCTTTTGTTCCAGCCTTCGGCGTGCAACGTGGCCAGGATATGCCGCCGCTCGATTTCATCCAACGTCAGCGGTTCGTACTGGCCGACCGGCAGCGGCGATTCCCAGGATTCGCTGGCGGGCGCCAAATTGGAAAGCGTCAGATCGTCGACGTCGATGCGATCGCCGCGCGACAAGACGACGGCCCGCTCGATCACGTTCCGCAGTTCGCGAACGTTGCCGGGCCAAGGATACTGCCGCATCCGTTCCAGCGCCTCTGGCGTGAACCCGCGCAGCTTCTTTCCCGTTTCGTTGTTGAATCGCTCCAGAAAGTACGCCGCCAACTCGAGCACGTCTTGGCTGCGTTTCCGCAAGGGCGGCACGACAATCTCGACCACGTGCAGCCGAAAGTACAGATCCCGGCGGAACTTGCCGTCCGCCACGTCCTTTTCCAAGTCGCGGTTGGTCGCCGCGATCACCCGCACATCGACTTTGATGGCTTGGTTTCCGCCCACACGCTCGAACGGATGCCCCTCCAGCACGCGCAGGAACTTGGCCTGAATCGACGGACTCATCTCGCCGATCTCGTCCAGCATCAAGGTGCCGTGGTGCGCCGCCTCGAATTTGCCGATCTTGCGATCGGTGGCCCCGGTAAACGCGCCGCGCTCGTGGCCGAACAGTTCGCTTTCCAGCAGCGTTTCGGAAAGCGCCGCACAGTTCAAGCAGACGAACGGTCCCTTCTTCCGCGGACTGGAAAAGTGGATCGCCCGAGCGACCAGCTCCTTGCCGACGCCGCTCTCGCCACGAATCAGCACCGTCGCCCGGTTCGGCGCCGCCTGGCCGATCGCCATGTGCAGCTTTTGAACCAGCGGGCTGCTGCCGATGATTTCGCTGTCCGCGCCCAATTGCTTGCGCAACAAAGCCACTTCGCTCTGCGTTTGCGACAGGTTTTCCGCCAACTCCTCCTGGCGGCTGAGGTTTTTCAGGGCCAACGCGACGTTGTCGGCGACCGCCAGCGAAAACTCGAGATCGGTCGGATCCAAGGTGCGACTGGCGTGGGTCGAATACAGATGGATCAGGCCAACCACGTTGCCGTCCTGCCGGATCGGCGAACAGATCACGCTGGTCGATTCGATTTCGCCTTTGCTGTTGCGGGTGCCCAACGTGAGGTCGTCCTGGACATTGCGGGCCAGCACCGCTTCTTGTTCGCGAAGCACGGTGTCGGCCAGAAAACTGGAAATCCGATGGTATTTGCCGCTGGGCACCGATCGCGATGCGACCACGTGCAAGTCGGAAACCTGCAACGCTTCGTCCGAATGACGCGGTCCCAGCAGCAAGGCGGCCGCATCGCTGCCCGTGCCCTCGAACAAGCCGTCCAGGGCCAAACGCGCCACCGACTCGACATCCGTCTGACTCGCCAGATTAAAAGCCAGCCGGCACAGCTGAGTCGCCGCTTCGCCCAGCTGTGGCGTGCCGGACGTGTCTCGGCCCGCAGGGTACAACAGCGTGGTCTTGACGCGCCGATGCGTGATATGCGTCGTTTCCGGCGTCTCCAGCGGCTGCGATTCGCTGGTGTCCGAGACCACCGCGCTCGCCACCGTCTCTTCGCCCGGTTCACCGGCTAAACTCGGTCTTGCCCCCCCTTCAGCAAACGCTTTGCTGAGATCGTACACAAAAGCCATCTGGCAATTGGCAATTCGGATCACGTCGCCTTCGGCCAACAAGACATCCCCGATGACCCGTTGGCCGTTCCGCAAGGTGCCGTTGCGGCTGTCCAGGTCGCGCAACGTCCATGTTCCCTGCGAGGAAAAAACTTCGGCGTGATAGCGGCTGCAACGCTCGTCTTTGACCACGATCTGATTGGTCGGCGCGCGGCCGATGGTCATCGTCCGCCCCGGGGTCAGACGTGACACATCAGACCACTTTGCACCTTCGCGAATCACCATGTAGGCGAGCATCGGTTATCCTGCCGATTGGCAAAAATAGCTTTTATTGCATTTATTCCATGCCACGGTTATATTTAGGTTACACGAAATGGTCGGCTGTGACGATCGTTCTCAATGCGCAAAAGTGTTCGATTTTGCATCCCGCGGGGAGCAAATTACATCTTTTTAGGTGTCATGGCCGGCAATTTTTCGGTACTTCAGGGGTTTTCCAGGAGATCACCACACATGTCGCAAATCTCGGTTCGGCCATTTCATGCGGTTCGATGGGCCTTGGCATTGCTTGTTTTTGCGCTCCCTGCCTCGGCTTGGGCACAAATCAATTTGGGGAATCAACGCGCCGTAGGGGGCATCATTGTGGATGCCAGTGGTGCGGTACGGCAGCCTACGGTGACCGAGCGACAAGAAATCCTCTCCGCGTTGCGGGCTCACACCCAACAGATTGCACCGGAGTTGAAGCAAAACACGAAATTTCGCAAGGTTTCCTTGCGAGCGTTAGAGGCGGCTTTGACGGAGGCCGCTAGCAACGGAAGCCAGCTGCCGGATCACGTGTTGTACCTGGCGGGTCTGCAGCGAGTTCAGTACATCCTCGTCTACCCGGAGCAGAACGATATTATCTTGGCGGGTCCCGGCGAGGGCTGGAAGTTTGACCAGGACGGGAATGCCGTCGGGGTAACGACGGGGCTTCCGGCAGTGCGATTGGACGATCTGTTGGTAGCCTTGCGGACCGTGGAAGCTGCGAGGACGGAAGGAATTTCCGTGTCCATCGATCCGACGGCGGAAGGACGCCAGCAATTTGAGGAATTCATGCAGTCCCAGCGGACGTTTAACGCCGCAGTGCTGCCCGTGGCGGCGCGAGCCTTGGGACCGCAACAGGTGACACTGACGGGAGTTCCGACGGAAAGTCACTTTGCCCGCGTGCTGTTCGCCGCCGACTACCGCATGAAACGACTGGCGATGAACCTGGAAAAAGCGCCGATCGCCGGAATGCCCGGTTACCTGGACATGCTCAAGTCCAAACGCCAGCTGCCGGGCACCGCGATGCCGCGTTGGTGGATGGCCTGTAATTACGAACCGCTGGCGCGGAGCGGCGATCGGCTGGCCTGGGAGATCCGCGGTCAGGGCGTAAAAGCACTGACCGAGGACGAGATCGTGGCGGACGATGGCAGCGTGCAGGGCACGGGGCAAGCCGACCCGACGGCCAAGCAGTGGGCCGACTTGCTGACCAAGCACTACACGGCGCTGTCCTCGAAAGATCCGACGTTGGCCCAATTGCGCAACCTGATGGACTTGTGCGTGGTGGCCGCCGTGATCCAACGCGAGGACCTGGTCGGTCTGTCCGGCGGAACAGGCTTCCCGCTGCTCGCCAGTCCCGACAGCAGTCTGGCCGTCGGCCAATTGCCGACGCCGAAAACCGTCGAGCCGCAATGCAGCTTTCTGAAGATCGGCAGCAATTACGTGATCACCGCTTCCGGCGGCGTGCTGATCGAATCCTGGGAAGTGGCTGCCAACAGCGTCGTCGCTCCGCAATTGAAGTCCGTCCATGCGGAAGGCACGCCTCAAACCAGCAATGCCTGGTGGTGGAACTGAGTCAGGCATAGCGCCGCAGGTTGACATACCGCACGCCATTCAAGCCGCGAGCCGCTTGGGCAAAGTACTCGTCGACGTACGGCGGCCGTGGCGGGGCGTATGCGGGCGGATCGGCGGATTTGAGCAATACCAGCTCGTCCGCATCGAGAATCCCGGCGATTCTCGCAGCAATCGAATCGCTGGTCACACTCCAACCGTGCGGCAACGGCTGCGGTGCAAGCCGCTGTTCCACCTGCTGGAGGAACTCGACCGGACAGAAGACCAGCGGCACGTCGACCTGCCGCTCGTCCAGCTGTTGCCGCAACCTTTGCCAGGACGATTCCAGGCGACATTCCTTCAGGATGGCGGCCAGCAGCCGCGCCGACACGGCCAAGGTATCAATGCACAACCAGTGGGCCGTTTCGTCACCGAGCCCCCAAACCGTGTCGGCCTCGCGGATGGCATCGGCCAGCTTGCCCCCGCCCGCGATCAGCACTTGGGCCGCGGGCGGCTGCTCCGCCGACCAACGCTTCCACGCCGGGAGAAACCCTGCGTAATCGAACAGGCTGCCGCCGACCTTGATGACGCGGACGCCGCGGGCCGTCATCGCTCGAACTCCTCGCGTTGCAGCACCGCCAAGGCGTACGCCGTCGCCGCGCGCGAAGCCTCGCTTCCCAGCCGCGCCGCCAACGGAACGATGTTCCCGGCATAGGCCACGCGAGCCAGCACGCGACGGGCCAGGCAGTCGCCGTGGCCGGACAGGATCAGGCTGAGACACTCAGCTGGGCCACGTGGTTGCGGCTCTCCGAGACGCTGTTCCAGTCTCGGAGAGACTGGGCCGCGTGGTTGCGGCTCTCCGAGACGCGATTCCAGTCTCGGAGAGACTGGGCCACGTGAAAACCCCCAACGTCCCAGCACCGTGCAAAACGCCGCGGCCAACTGTTCCGCCTGGGCGTCCGCGGCGGCGGCGGCCAGCTCGCGCGCGTCCTGCTGGTCGAACTCGGTTTCGTCCGCACAGATCACGCGGGCCAAGCGTGCCACGGCCGCATGCCGAGTCGCCGGTCGTCCGTCCGCCGTCTGTGTGTCGTCCGCTTGCTCCGGCAACTCGCCCAACACCAGGTACACGTCGCGCATCGTTGCGAACAGCTCCTGGGCGACGGGGCACAGGCGACCGCGATAGGGAACTTGCCCCACCACGGCACACAGCGGGCTGCGTTCGATGCCGGTATACACAAGTTCGCCTGCCAGCAATCGCTGCGTATCGGTTCTGCCTTGGGCGGCTGGCCAGCCGTTGACCAGCGGGATCAGGTCGCAAGTTGTCGAGCCGATATCCAGTAACAGGGCCGTTTCCGACCGGACATACCGCGTCGCGAACCGCGCCAGGGCGTGCCAGTTCGAGGCCGCCGCCAACAACGGCTCGGCTCCCGCCGCGTCCGCGCTGGCCCATCGCCCGTCGACCAAATAGACATGGACCGGCAGACCGTCGGCCGCTGCGGCAACGGCCTCCAGGATGTGACGCACCCCGGCGGATTTCGTCGGAAAGCAATCGGCCAACTCGCCGGTCATCGTGACCCCGATCGCGACGTCTGCGGGGAACGTGGCGACGATTCCGCGGAGCGTTTCGGCCAGCCGGTGCGGGGCTTGCCATAACGCCAACGGAACACAGCCCGTGCGGATCATCCCGTCGGAAAACTTGACGTTGGCCCCGCCGATATCAAACGCCAGACAGTTCATAGGATTCGCCCTTCGGCCGTGAATTCTACTCGCTGCCGAGCAAAGCACAATTCGACCGATCGGCCGGCCGCGACCTCGATCATCGCCCTGGCCAGATTCGTGTGCAGCAGTTGCCGCAAGCCGACGTACGAGGTGGTGAGTCGCGGGTTGACTTCGATCACGACGTCGTCGCGGCCGTCTTCGGCCCGGCCCAGCACCAGATCGACGCCGACGTAACCCTGCGTCGCGGGCAGGCCGGCGAGGGCCGCTTGGGCGAGTCGCTCTGCCCGGTGGACCAGCGCCGTTTCGAGCGGCGCCGATCCGCCCAGGTAACGAAAGCGGCCATCGTCGCTCAACCGCTGCAGACAGGGCGGCAAGCTCTGCCGCACGCCGGGGCCGCACAGCACCGCGACGCTGGCCGGAATGCCGGAACCTACCAAAGACTCCAGTCGAGCCGTCGGGCCGAGGATCGCAGCGTCGTAGGGGCTCGTGACACCGTCCAGTCGCTGGACGCCGACCGATCCGGCGCCGTCGGCGGGTTTCAGGACCGCCGGGTACTGGAAATCCGTCGGCAGGGACGCGCCGGGTTGAAAGGCCCTGCCCGGCGGCACGGCAACGCCCTGTTGCTGCAACCGATCCGCCGTCCGATTCTTGTCCGATGCGATGGCCACGAAATGGGAATCCGGGCACAGCAGGCGAGCGCGCACGCTTTCCGCCCACCGCGTCCGCTCCAGCAAAGCGTGGTTCTGCTCCGGCGCAATGAGCACACTCAGGTCGCATCGGGCAGCGATTTCCGCAAAGGCTTCGCGTTCCTGGCGAGGGTTGTGAACGGCGACGGCAGAACCCGCTGCTACGGGCCAATGCGGCAACCGGGCGTCTCGCAGCCGCACGACGTGGGTGCCTGGAATCGCTTGAAAGTCGCAGGCCAAGGCCGTTGCCATCGCCGCGCCCTCGCCTACCAAGGGCGGCATGGAACCGGCCGCGGCGGCGTCCGCATAGGTCCCGCCGCCGGTGAAATACTCGTAGACGAAGATCTGTTGCACTCGTTGTTCTACGGCCGAGACTTCCAATTCAGGGTGGACTGCGAGGGAGAAGACACTTGGGCGGGTTGATCGCTGGCTTGCGCCGAGGCCATCACGGTGGCGCTGGCGGGCACGCCCGCCAAGGCGGGCGCGGCCGGGGGCAGTTGCCCAATCTCGATCGGCGCACCTGTGGGAACGAAACGAGCGGGCTCGGGCCCCGCGCTGCTGTTGGTTGCATCGTTGACCGGCATGCCGGCCAATCGCAGGGACGAGACGTCCGCCGCGGACGAAGACGCATGTTTCAACGGCTCGGCCGCACCTTGATACGCTGCCGCCTGGACGGACGATGCCTCGGGCGACACAGCCGCGGCATTCGTCATGCCGCTGACGGCCATCCGGGCGGGCGGCAACCAAGCGCCGCCGGTGCTGCTGGCGCTGGCGTTCGGCACGATCTGGCCGCTGGTCGCGCCCGGGGCCTGTGCTGCGGCTGGCGCAGACACCGCACCGGGCATCGCAGGGGTTGCCGTCTGCGGGGGCGCAGCGCGATTGTAGTAGGGGCCCGAAGCGTTGAAATAGTTCGTGGACGGGGGCGGAACCCGCGACGAGCCAAACGGCGCCAGCGTATTAACGGATGTCTGGGAGCCCTTGCACCCGATGAACCCGATGGTGATGACACAGGCGATAAGCCACTTCATTGGCAGATTCCTTTCCGCCAAACGCACGTAAAACAGGACGGCAAATCGGCGAAGGGCTACATTAGCGATTGGCGGGATCGACTCCAAGAGCATTTCGACAAAATTTCGTGCAGTTCTGGTCGATCGTCGGACCGTATCTCCTTGCTCGCCAAGCCAGGCTCCGAATTCGAGAAAGCCTCCCTTGAAATCGCTTCGGACATTAGGGTATAAAAAAACAAAGCACGCGACTGCCGCAACGACATCGTCCGCGGTGCCCTCGTGAATTGCCTGCTGTTTTGTTCCAAGGAGTTAAAGCCTCGTGATGAACCACCTCTGCAGATCCTGCCGGATTCGCCCCCTGCCCCTGTTGCTGCTTGTGCTAGCTGCATGTTCGCTCTCGGTCGTCTGGCTGGACCTGCCGCCGGTCTCGGGCGCCGACGAAGCTGCGGCGTCCAAGCCGGAGAGCAAGCTGCCGCCCCTGTTGCCGCTGAAAGTGGACAAGTCTGCGCCGTTATTGCTGCTGGAGGAACCGGCGGCCAAGGAAGCCAAGAGCCAGGCGTTCTTGAAGATCAACGCCGCTTGCTTTGTGTGTCACGAGAACTACCGGGAGGAACCGTTGGCAGTCGGCCATGCCAAACAGGACGTGGGCTGCACCAAGTGTCATGGCGAGTCGCTGGCGCATCGCGAGGACGAAGACAACCTGACGCCGCCGGACAAGATGTTTTCTCTGGCCAAGATCGACGCGAGCTGCCAGGCGACGTGTCACGATACGCATGACGCTCCGGCCCGCGAGGTTCTGAAACGCTGGCAGCAGCGCTGCCCCGAAAAGACCGACGCCGCACAGGTCGTTTGCACCGATTGCCACGGCTATCACCGCTTGCCACGCCGCACGGTCAGCTGGAACCGGGACACCGGGGCGTTGCTGATGCGAGCTACAACCGGCAATTGATGATCGGCATCTCCAGGATGGCCGAAGCGCCCAGCGTTTCCAGCCGCTCCATCACCGCGATCACGTTTTTTCGCGGCACCATGACGCGCACCGCGCACCAGTTGGCGTCTTCCAGGCGGCTGACCGTGGGCGACTTGAACCCCGGCGTGATCTGCTCGGCTTCCGCCAGTTTCTCGACGGGGATGTTGTACTCCAACAGCGAATACGCGCGGGCGATCACGACCCCTTCCAAACGCCGCACGATGCGATCCGCCACGTCGCTCAGCCGCCGCTGGCGATTCTGGATCAGGACGGTCTCGTATCGGCCGATCTCGTCCAGAATCCGCAAGCGATTGGCCGCCAGCGTGCTGCCCGTCTCGACCAGATCCACGACGGCGTCGGCGACGCCCAGCGCGATCATCACTTCGACCGATCCGGAGATGGGAACCAGGTGAACCTCGGCCTGGTGCCGCCGCAAGAACAGCTCGGTGATGCGAGGAAAGCTGGTCGCCACGCGGTGCCCGGCCAATTGCCCGGGCGAGGTGTACGCCGAATCCTCCGGCACGCACAGGGCCAGGCGGCATTTGCCGACGCCCAGCGCCAGCCGCGTTTCCACGTCGGCCGTGGTTTCGCCGATCAAGTCGCTGCCCGTAATCCCCATGTCGATCGCCCCTTCGGCGCACAATACGGGAATATCGTCCGTGCGGAGGAACGTCACCTCGATCGGCATCTCGCTGACGCGGGCGAACAGGTTGCGTTCCTGGCGGCTGAAATGCAGTCCCGCCTGCTTCAGCAGTTCGGCAGCTTGTTCCGACAAGCGTCCCTTGCTGGGAACGCCGATGCGCAGATTCGTCATGATGTTCGTGAAGCCTTTTCGTCCAGTCCCGAGATCCCAAACCGGCGGCCCAATTCGGCCTCGACGTCGTCCAGTCCAACGTCGCGATGAGCCAATAACACCAACAGGTGATAGATCACATCAGCCGCTTCGGCCACCAAATGCCGCCGGCCTTCGTCTCCCGGCTCGCCAGCCGCCTCGACAACCTCCCGCGCCTCTTCCAAGACCTTGCCGCCGATCTTGTCCACGCCGCCGCGAAACAATCTCGTCGTATAGGACCGCTCCGGCGGATTCGCCTTGCGATCCTCGATGACTTGCATCAGCTGCGACAGCACGGAATCGTGTACAGGCATATCGTTTGCATGCATAGCCGGCCCTTGACGGATTGGCGGAAGATCTCACAATAATCCATCCCTACCTCAGGAATGGGATCGGCCCCGGTCGGGATGCCCCGCTGCCGGTTCCATGTGCAACTACTGTAAAGGCATCCTCGCTCGCTGGCAATGACCGTCTCGCCCCCCAGGCCGTTTTCCGATCATGAACCATCCCGATCCGCACAACCCAGAAACCGCTTCCGAGTGTTCGTTCCTCGATTGCTGGTACTTGACCGGTGCCACCGCCAGCGGGAAGACCGGGGCGGGCATTGAATTGGCCCTGCGGATCGGCGCCGAGGTCATCTCCCTGGACTCGATGGCCCTGTACCGCGAGATGGACATCGGCACGGACAAGCCGACATCCGAGCAGCGGCGGCGCGTACCACATCATCTGCTGGACCTGCTGTCGCCGCGGGACGAGTTCAGCGTGTCGAACTATCTGGAAGCGGCTCGGCGGACCGTGGCCGAGATCCGGGGCCGCGGACGCCAAGTCCTGTTCGTGGGCGGCACGCCGTTGTATCTCAAGGCCCTGTTGCGAGGCATCTTTCGTGGCCCGCCCGCGGATTGGGAGTTTCGTCGAGCCGTCGAAGAGGAGCTGGTCCAAGCGGGCTTGCCGGCATTGTACCAGCGGCTGCGGCAAGTCGATCCGCTGTCGGCCGCCAAGCTGCATCCGCACGACAAGCGGCGGATCATCCGCGCGCTCGAGGTCCACCGTGCCACCGGCCGCCCGATCAGTCATCTGCAGACGCAATTCGAAGACGCGCGGCCGGCCGACCGCTGCCGGGTGTTCGTGCTCAGTTGGCCGCGCGAGATATTGCACGCGCGGATCAATCGCCGCGTGGAGGCCATGTTCGCTGCGGGCTTTGCGGACGAAGTGCGGACGCTGCTGGAGCGGCATGGCGAACTCAGCCGCACCGCGCTGCAAGCGGTCGGATACCGCGAGGTGATCGGCCACCTCCGCGGCGAACAGGATCTGGCCGCCACCATCGAAGCGGTAAAGGCCCGCACCCGGCAGTTCGCCCGCCATCAAGAAACGTGGTTTCGAAATCTGAGCGAATGCCGTTTCGTGCCCCTGCAAGAAGGCCGCTCCGACGCACAAGTCGCCGAGCAGATCCTGGAGTTGGTCGGGGAACATTAACACCCTGCGGCCTTGATCCTCGTGTCGCGTGACCGGGTGCTAGCGTTTTCTGCAACCGTCTGATCGACGCCACACCCTGCCGAGTTGTACCCCGCGGTTTTCCGCAAATCGCACTCGATTCATGCGGTTTGCAGCCAACAGGAGCGGCCGTCGCAAAAAGATGCGGTTGTCTGTTTTCTTGCTGGTGCCGTGGTTCGGTCCTGTTGTTTTCGGCATAGCCTTGCGGGCGACAGAAGAGTAGAATGTCCGCCTTCTATATTTTTTCTCGTCGAGCCTGGGGGCGGTGAGTGCCGTCCTGACGTGGAACCATCCTCGACGCGTTTGCGCGGTGCGATCCGGTTTTCAGCGGCCCGCACTCGCGCCATTGGTCTGTCCTTGACCGGCGGACCAGATCGGGAGGCGATCTTTATGTTTCGCCACGTACTCTGCGTCTATCCGTATCCTCGGACGAGTGGTTCGCGGACGTCCTTCCCGCCGCTGGGACTGGAGTACGTCGCCGCGGCGCTGCGTCCGCATGCCGAGCGGATCGAGGTGATCAATTTTCGGCATGAGCGCACGCCCAGCACACAGCCCTTTCTCCGGCCGGACACGGACCTGGTTTGCTACTCCATCAACTGGCCGTTGGATCTGGAACGAATCCGCGACGACATCAACGCTTTGCCGCCAGGGGTGATGACGATCCTGGGCGGGCGGACGGCGACGGAGGATCCGCGTTATTGGCTGGAGGCATGTCCCCACGTAAACGCCGTGGTCTGCGGCGACGGCGAGCAGGCCATGGCCGAGATCGCCGCGGGACGTGCGTGGTCGGAAGTCGCCGGCCTGAGCTACCGCGGGGACGACGGCCGCATTATGTTCAATCCGCCGCGGGCCAACGCGCCGCTGGACGACCAGTTGATGCCCGCGCGCGACTTGCGCCGACAGTCGTACTACCTGACCAGCAAGGGGGTCAGCACGGGGATCAAGATGGACAAAGTCGCCGGGTCGCGCGGCTGTCCGTTCAACTGCAAGTTCTGCAGCTTTGCCGTCAACCCGTGGGGTGTGAGGCGGCCCTGGACGCCGCGGTCGGCCGCGTCGATTGTCCGGGAGATCGAGCAGATCGACGCCGACCTGATCTTCTTTGTGGATGACGTGTTTACGCATCAGCCGGATCGCGTCATCGAAATCTGCGACTTGCTGATCGCCAAGAAGATCCGCAAGCACTACATCGTCAACGCCCGCCTGGAAATCGCCAAACGTCCGGATGTCCTCCGCAAGATGGAGCAAGCCGGGTTTCTCGCCCTGTTGATCGGCGTCGAGTCGACGCAGGACGCGACGCTCAAGTCGATGGGCAAAGGTTTTACGGTCGAACAGATTCGCCAGCGGTTCGACGTGCTCCGCCAGTTCCGCATGTTGCTCAATGCCTATTTCATCGTGGGCAACATCGGCGAGACCGAGGAGCAGATGCTCTCCATCAGCGAGTTTGCCCGGTCCCTGGGCGTGGACCTGATCCACGTGTCGCGTCTGCGCAGCGACCCCTACTCGGGCTTGAACGAATTGGTCGCGAACACCCCGGGGTATCATCTGGACCAGGGGGGCTTTGTCTACAGCGACAACTACTCGGCCCAGCACATCGCCCACCTGCGCAAGGTGATCGACCGCCAGTTCTACAGCCCGCGGCACGTGGCCGGTGTGGTGCTCAAGTTGCTGCGGATCTTGCACTGGCGGGTGTTGGCCAGGGGGGCGCTGACAATCCCTGTCTTCCTGACGTTGCTCATCGCCTCGCAGACGAACCAGAAGGTGCGCAGGTGGATGGCCAAGCCGCCCGGCTGACAAAAGGGATACCGCGAAAATTCCCGTCGAACGGATTGGCAATCCGTCCCAGCATGTCGAACGGGCGAAAAGGGGACGGGCACGAATCGTCCTGGTTCGCGACCTCCCCCGTTTCTCAGCCCAAGAACGCCGGCCAGATCGCGTCGCTGACCAGCAGGCCGGCGCGGGTCAGGCGAATGTGGCTGCCGGTGTCTGCGACCAGTCCCTGATCGACGAAGTGCCGCAGGGCGTCGCCGACCAAGGCGTCGATCTCGAAACCCGACGCGGCGGCGAACGACGAACGCTCGACGCCCTCCATCATGCGGAGGCCGAAGACCAGACGCTCGCGCGCGGCATCCGCCGGGGCCAGACGTTCCCGTTCGGCCACCGGCGACTGGCCCGCCAAAACGCGTTTCAAGTAGGTGGTCGTGCTGCGGTGGTTCGTTTCTCGCCAGCCGTCCACGTAACGGGCCGCGCCGGGGCCGACGGCAAAGTACGCGTGCCCCCGCCAATACACCTCGTTGTGGCGGCAGCGGTGGCCGGGGCGGGCAAAGTTCGAAACTTCGTAATGCTCCCAGCCTGCCGCCGTCAGCGCGTCGAGGGCCGCTTCGTACATCGCCCGTTCCCGCTCTTCGCCCACCGGCTGTAACTGGCCTCGTTGCAGGCGGCCCCAAAACGCCGCGCCGCGCTCGAAGGTCAAGCCGTAGGTGGAAACGTGGTCCACCTCCGCCGCAACGGCTGCGTGCAAATCGGCTCGCCAGGTCCGGAGCGTTTCGCCCGGCACGCCGAAGATCAAATCCAACGCCAGGGATTTGAACCGCGGGCGGCACAGGGCGATCGCCCGCTCCAATTGGCCGCGGCGGTGATCGCGCTCCAAACACGCCAACTTGCCATCGTCGAACGATTGACCGCCCAGGCTGAGGCGATTGACCCCGGCCGCCTGCAGGATATCCAGCCGCGGCGAATCGATATCGGCCGGATTGGCCTCGACCGAAAACTCGTAGCCCGTAGCCAGCGGAAACCAGCGGCGCGATAAACCGCACAGCTGTTCCAGCGCCGCCGGCGACAACTGCGTCGGCGTCCCGCCTCCGAAAAACAGCGTGTCCACCGTGCGAGGCCCTTGCAACTGTTGCAGTTCAAGTTCGATCGCCTGCAGGTACGCTGGGACAAGATCGTCCCGCTCGGCAACGACGGTAAAGTTACAGTAGCCGCAGCGCCGCCGGCAGAACGGCACGTGGACGTAGGCGGCGCGAGGCGTCATGGCGTTCGTCATAGCCACACGTGCAGGCGGCCGTCCAGCATGGCGGGAAACGTCCGCTCGACCATGCGGCGAATCTGATCTTCGTTGCACCGCGTGCTGAAATGCCCCGCGATAATCAGCTCGTTTTGGAACCGCTCCTGCCGTTCGACGAAATCATCCAGATGCATGTGCCCATGCTTGTGGATCTTTTCCTTGCGATGACTGGGCGCCACGAAGGTCATCTCGACGATCAAGATGCGAGCCTGGTACATGATCGGATTGTCGTCCAGACCGTGCGGATCGGTATCGCCCAGGTAGCCCAAGATGGGGATCCGCCGCTCTTCGGTCACGTCGGTGCCGGACAGCCGCAAATCGCGAATCTGCTCGCCCGTCAGCGATTGGTATTCGGCTTTCAACTTGCGGCGGCGTTCCCAGACCAGATAACCCAGCGACGGCACCGTGTGCTTGGTGGGCACGACTGTCACGACCAGTTCGCGAGACAGTTCGACTTCGTCGCCGGGCCGGACGCCAATCAACTCGCACGGCAGCCGGCCGCGGTCCAGGCGGCTGACCACCTGCAGCAGCCGTTCCACCAGCGGCACGGCGTGTTCCGGCAGATAGATCGTCGGCGGCTCCATCTTCATCAGCCGCCGCCGGGCGACATAGACCGGCAACGCGGCGATGTGATCCAGGTGGGTATGCGTGACAAACCAGGTTGCCGTGCCCATGAAATCCCACGGCTGGGCTCCGAGGTCGAAACCCAGCTTCAGTTCCGGGACGCGCCAGTACGTCTGGACCGCCGCCCGCGAATACCCTTCGACGGTCAGACCTCCGTGTACCAGCCGTTTGATGGGTGCGTTGCGGATCATGGGCGCTTTCAGAACACAGGTTGGGAAGTCACAGGGGCCCGGTTACTTGGCGAGCGCTGCTGCCGCCGGCTGACCGAACAGCTGCGGGATCTTGTCAATCACGCCCGTCTTGATCTTGATGGCCGCACCGATCGTGGCCATGATCAGCGCCACCACCAACAACAGGTTGAAGATCTCCCGCCGCGGCCATTTCATCATGCCTTCGCCCAGGTAGCTCTCCTTGTTGTTCAACAGATAGAAGATCAGATAGGCGATGGGCAGCATGGCGAAACAGATCGCGGATGCCGCCACGGGGAACCAGAAGGGCAGTTTGGTGACGACGCCCAGCAAACCGATGGCGGGCGCCATGGCGAACAGGCGGAACCGCATCTTGGTGTACTCCAAACCGAACATCTCGCACAGCGTGAATCCGCAGACGACCATGTGCGTGCTGATCGCCGTGCAAGTCATGGCGATCAGCCCCAGGCTGAAGATGATCCGCCCAGCCTGCTCGCCCAGGATCCCGTGCAACGACGCGGCCGCAGCCACCGGGGTGAGGGTTTCGCGAAGCTCGTCTTGTCCCGGGTAGACCCCGGTAACGGTCATGGCGACCATCACCAGCGAGGTCACCACGGCGAACGGCATGAACATGGACATGCCCAAATCCCAGCGGGCCAGCGTCTTGTGGTGCTTGCCCCAGCCTTTGGCCAACAGCGTGTACGGGTACAAGAAGGTCATATTGATGCCGACCGCGGCGCCCAACATCCCCAGTACCAGCGTGACGTGCTTGGGGTTCTGGTATTCGGGGATGCCGTACCAGCCGATGAAGCCTTTGCCGAGTTCCGTCCAGTTGATCTTGGAGAAGCTGCCGATGACGACGATGGCGAACATCAGGATAATCAGCCCGATCACCGTCCGCAGGAACCACTCGTACAGCTTGATACCGCGAGGACTGCTGCCGTAGCTCCAAACGGTGAACGTATTGATGCCCAGGATCAGGAATCCGACACCAAAGCTGATCGCCAGTCCGGCGGGGGTGAAGCCCAGAAAACCATTCGGATCATTCAGGGTTACGCCGCTCATCGCCCCCAAATCCCGCGCCGCACCGGCGGCCAATCCGTACTGGGGAAAATGCCAGATAATCGAAGCCACGATCGTACCCAACGCCCAGAGAAACACCAGCGTTTTGCTGATCTCGCGGCCGAAAGCCCGATACGGACGCTCGCCCGTGCTGAGCACGACGTTGCTGAGCGCGGCCAGCATCATCACGCCCAGGAACATGGCGACCGGCTGGACCCACAACAGTTTGTAACCGAACGAAGCGCCGGCCACGACCGATGCCGTGGCGCTGCCGGCGCCGAGCGTCATGGCGCTCTGCAGCAGTCCCGGCCCCGTCCGCTTGATATAGGCTCCGGCGCGTTGAAAGAATGGTTGACCTTCCAAAGCCTGCAAATCGGCGATTTCCCGTTGCAGTTTCTCCGGATCCCAACGGGCCGTCATCGGCAAACCCTTAGACTGCTGTTCTGCCATTTTGATGCTCCTGTACCAGTTGTAGTCTGTCGCGGCAGGCTCGCCGTATTCGAGCCGCCGCTTGTCATACCCCGAGCCTTGGAATCGCACAACGGGGGGCGCAACAGAAAGTCAGAAAAGAAGCGGAGGAAGGCGTGGACGGCGGATAACTTGTAGCACGGATTGGCAACGGGTCGCAGATCATGACTCGGCGATGCATCACCCGGCGATGCATGACTCGGCTGGACTACCGTCCAACCAGTTTGTCGCCGCTGGTCGAACCGGCCAGGATCGCCAGTCGCTCGGCGATCTCTTGACCAAGCTCGCCCTCCGCGCGGCGGGCGGCCATCTCGTACCAGATCTTGGCCACACTAGACTTGCCCTCGGCTTCGGCACGCTGGCCTTTGACAAAGCAGGCTTCGGCTTCGGAACTCCGCTGATCCCGAGCCAGCTCGTTTTGCCGGCGAACTTCTTCGACCGATGGTGCCGCGGGACTGGCGGCCCGGTCCGGGACATCTGCCGAATGCCGAGCGATATTGCGAGCGATGAAATCCGCTTGACGCGCGATCGCCGGATCGATTCCGCTCGCGTTGGGGACGGATCGCGCAAAACTCTGCGCGGAATCAAGCTGTGCCAGCGTCTGGGCCGAGACCCCCGTTTGTCGCAGTTCTTCCTCTTCCAGAATGATGATTCGCGGCGTGACGGTCATTTGAGACAAGCCGACATCTCGACCGATCCCGCGATTCTTGAACATCCGGCTGGCCCCCGGCACTTTGCCCAGCATCGGCACGCCGCGGCTGACGCTGCTCTCGCTGGCGCGGCTAATCCCTCCCAGCAGCCCCGTGCCCCCATCCGGAACGGTGACCGTCGTCCGCACCGTCGTCATGTTGAACGTCGGCAGCTGGACCGTGATATCCTGCTGGGCGTCCGCCTGGACGGCACAAAGAGCCACGATTGCCACCGCGACAAAGGCCGAACGAGGTTTCATGGCTGGTCTCCACTAACGCGAAAATCGTCCGCTGATCTTCTTTGATTCTATCGGCCCGCGGACGACAATTCAACCGATGAAAGCGTCTGCGCCGTGCAAGCGAGCTGTTGATCTGTCGATTGGACTACGATCTTGCCGGAACTGCCCCCGGATCGAGCTGGGCCGAAATCGTCACGACAGGCAGCGGCCGAACAAGCAGACTAACTTCGCGAGTAGCCTCCTTTTTCATTTTGGGCGAGAGGACGATCAGGACAAAGCCGAGGGGCGCGAGGATCAGCAAAGTCAGGTAGATGGTGAATATCTTGCCGACATCCGCCCATCGTTTACTCACGTAATAAATGGCATAGAACGGCACGAACTGGAACATCAACCCGTGAGCTGCACTTTCTTTGAAGGCGATAACAACCAGCCAGAACCAGTAGAACACGGCCAGCGTCGCACAGACGCCGATCCACACATATCCCGAGATCAAGAATGCCTGGTCGGCAGGCAGAACAGACATTCCGATGGTAAACGTTGCGATCATCGACAGGATCGAGATCAGCATCCACAGCGGCATGCCCTGGGTACGAATCTTCCGCTCTTCGTCCTTGTCCACTTCGATCGCATTTTCCGCCCGCTTCAGCAGCAACAGCGCGGCGCCTTCGTGGCCCTCCGCTTTTTGGGTGCCCAGTCCCGGCCCGGTTCCGCCCGCGCCTTTGACAAACTTGCCTCTTTCAAGGTGATAACCGCAATACACGCACAGCACCGCGTGGTCGGAGATCTTCTGATCGCAGGCGGGGCAATGCTGGACAGTTTCATCCACTTTGTCGCCGTGAACGTGAAAGCCGACTTCGTCCAACAGGGCAGCGACGGCAGAAGGGGCCGCGACGCCGGGTTGCGTCCCGGCTCCGCTTTCAGCCCCCTTTGGCTTGGACGGCGTCTCACCGACCTTCAGCGGCTCTTTGCATTTCGGACACTTGACCACTTTTCCGGCCAGTTCATCTTTCGCGGCGAACTGCTGGCCGCAGCGGCACGTCACCTTGATCGGCATAATCCGTTGACTCCCGTGCAGGAAGGGCGTGGATCAAAGACAATTCCATATTGTGCGCGGTGCCTGCGAGCGTCGCAACGGGTTCTGTCAAAATGACAGATATCCAGCCAAACCGTAGGGCCCGCGAGTGGGACGAGGCTGGTATGAGGGATCGACTATTGCCCTAATCCCCAATCAATACACCAGTTGCGACATGCTGTTGCGAGTTTGGCCCAGCACTTGCTGTTGGCTTAGCGGGTTATTGTTTTCGGCCAGAGTGACAGGCGTTTCAGCGATTTGCGTTCTGGACGCGGATCGTGAATAAAACACGTCCGGTGTCTCATAGTCAAGCGAGGAGATGGTACATGGCAGCAACGAAGAAAGGCATTAAGCTCCAGCCACTAGGGGAGCGAGTGGTCGTCGAGCGTGACGAGTCAGAAGCGAAGACGGCGGGTGGCATCGTCTTGCCGGACACGGCCAAAGACAAGCCTGCGCGCGGCAAGATCGTCAGCGTTGGCAACGGCCGGTTGTTACAGGATGGCACGCGGGGCCAGCTGCAGGTCAAGGTAGGGGACCGCGTCATCTTCAGCAGCTACGCGGGTGAGACCTTCAAGGCAGAGGATCGTGAATTGCTGCTCATGCGTGAGGACGATATTTTTGCCGTCCTCGAGGCCTAGATACAAAGTCGTACCGGGCAGGGAGTGGGGCTGGCGGTGATTGGGCAAAGGGTTCAGCGGCTCCCCGCACTCGGAAAAAATCGAAAATCAAGAAGCGAAGGAGATGACTGCTCATGGCGAAGATGATTGCGTTCGATCAGGAAGCCCGTGAAGCCACCCGGCGTGGCATTGCTAAGCTGGCGCGGGCTGTCAAAGTGACGTTGGGGCCAAAAGGCCGAAACGTGATTCTGCAGAAAAGTTTCGGTTCGCCGACGGTCACCAAGGACGGCGTGACGGTGGCCAAGGAGATCGAACTGGAAGATGTGTACGAAAACATGGGCGCCCGCATGGTTCGCGAGGTTGCCAGCAAGACCAGCGATGTCGCCGGCGACGGGACGACCACCGCGACCGTGCTGGCCGAGGCCATCTTCAACGAGGGCTGTCGGGCCGTCGTGGCTGGGGTCAATCCGGTGCAAATGAAGCAAGGCATCGAGGCGGCTGTCAACGACATCGTCGAAAAGCTGCACAAGATGTCGGTCAAAATCAAAGACAAGGAAGCCATGACCAACGTGGCAGCCATCGCGTCGAATAACGACCGCGCGATTGGCAGCCTGTTGGCGGACGCGATGGAAAAAGTCGGCAAAGACGGCGTCATCACCGTCGACGAGGGCAAGAGCCTGAACACCGAGGTCGAGTGGGTCGAGGGCATGCAGTTCGATCGCGGCTATCTGTCGCCTTACTTCGTCACCGACGCGAACACGATGGAGTGCGTTCTTGAGGATGCCTATATCCTGATTTTTGAGAAGAAGATCAGCAATATCAAGGATCTGGTGCCCTTGCTGGAGGCCGTCGTCCAGCAGAGCAAGCCGTTGTTGATCTTGGCGGAAGACGTCGAGGGCGAGGCGTTGGCGACGTTGGTCATCAATCGTCTGCGGGGCACGTTCCAGTGCTGTGCCGTCAAGGCGCCCGGGTATGGCGACCGGCGGAAGGCCATGCTGGAAGACATTGCCATTCTGGCAGGGGGAACGGCGGTCTTCGAATCGCTGGGGGTCAAGCTGGAATCCCTGCAGCTCGGGGATCTGGGGCGGGCCAAGAAGATCGTCATCAGCAAAGACACGACGACGATTATCGAAGGGGCTGGCAAGAGCAGCGACATCAAGGCGCGGATCGACCAGCTGCGACGCGAGATCGAGAACACCACCAGCGATTACGACCGCGAAAAGCTGGAAGAGCGGCTGGCCAAGCTAGCTGGCGGGGTGGCCAAGGTCAACGTCGGGGCTGCGACGGAGAGCGAGATGAAGGAAAAGAAGGCCCGCGTCGAGGACGCTTTGCATGCCACGCGGGCGGCGGTCGAAGAGGGCATTTTGCCCGGCGGTGGCGTGGGGCTGTTGCGAGCGTCCGCCGCGTTGACGGCTGGCGATTCGTTGACGCATGACCAGAAAGTCGGCTACGGCATCGTGTTGCGCGCTTGCCGGGCGCCGTTGACGATGATTGCCGAAAACGCCGGTCAGGACGGCGGCATCGTCTGCGAAAAGGTCGTCGAATCCAAGGGGAACTTCGGTTACAACGCCATGACGGACAAGTACGAAGACCTCGTCAAGGCCGGCGTGATCGACCCCACCAAGGTCGCCCGAACCGCCTTGGCCAATGCGGCCAGCGTGGCCACCTTGCTGCTGACCAGCGACGCGTTGGTCGCCGAAAAGCCGAAAAAAGAAGAAACGAGCAAGAAGGCGCAGGGCGGCGAGTACGATATGTACTAGACCGTTTGCCGCGTTTCCCCAGACGCAGACCAGGGGAAACGCAAGCCCGCGAAAAGCTGAAGGGATGCCCAAAACCCCCTTGAACGGTTCGGTCAGGGGGGTTTTTTGTTGGCCAAAATGCCTGCCCCCCTTGATTTTCAAAGCCGCTAAGAGTATCTGGGTATTATTGAATAATCCGTCGTTCGGTCGGCTTGATCACCATCCACGGTCGTTTTTTTCTTAAGAGTCTCCTTTTAAGTCTGCCGCAGTTTGGTAACATAGAGCGTGTCGGTCGAAGCACCTGAATTGCCCCGGAGGTCTGGGCCATGCCCGAATTGGTGTCCCAACACAAGGATGATGTCCTGATCGTCCAATTTACTTCACAGAAGATTTTATCCGATGTATTGATCGCCCAGATCGGTCGCGAGTTGCTTGAACTTGCCGACGAAGCGAACGGCAAAATGGTGCTCGACTTCCAGGGTGTCACGTTCATGTCGTCGGCGATGATCGGCAAGATCGTCTTGCTCAACAAAAAGTGCAAGGCGAGCAGCACGATCGTCAAGCTGTGCAACATCGCTCCCAGCATCATGGAGGTTTTCGAGATTACTCGGCTCAACAAGGTGTTTAGCATCTTCGATTCTGTGGACGAGTCGCTGAAATCGTTCCAGAAAAAAGGATGGTTCGGCTAGGCGTCTGTCGGAGAGCACAGCATGCCGAGGCTCGAAATTGTCGATGGGCCGGAAAAAGGCAGGGTCTTTACGATCCAGCGCGAAGAAACCGTCATTGGACGGTTGACGTATTGCGACGTCATGCTGGCCCAAAAGAACATCTCCCGCCAGCACGCACGCGTGGTGCGGTCCGCAAGCGAGTACTTTCTCGAGGACTTGGACAGCACCAACGGAACTTTTCTGAATGGCAAGCGAGTCCGTGCTCGCACGCGAATCCGCGACCACGATCTGATCCGGATCTACGACGTGACGCTGTTGTTCGTCGAATCGGCGGAAGCCGAGGAAGCGGCGGCCCGGGGGCGAGACACCAGCGGAGCCGCGGCGGGTGGTACGGGCGAAATGGCCCCCGGCATGACCACGGAGACGCTGTCCCCGGAATCGGCCGCGATGGGCGACATGCGGCGAAACGTCGGCGTCAACGCCTATGAAAAGCTGCGCACGGTGCTGCAAATCAACCGGACGCTCGGTAGCAGCCTGAACATCGACCTCGTTCTGCCCAAGATCGTCGACAGTCTGATCACGGTCTTTCCCCAAACGGATCGGGCTTATATCTTGTTCCCCAACGACGAAACGGGGGAGTTGGAGGTTCGCGCCGAGAAGCGGAAGGACGAAGGCACGATGATTGCCTCTTCGCTGGGGCCGATTAGCCAGACGATTGCCAATCGCGTCTTGTCCTGTGGCGAGGCCATTCTGAACGCGGACGGACTGGACGATAACCAGTTTCAAGTCAGCGATTCCGTGCTGGATTTCCCCATTCGCTCGATGATGTGCGCTCCCCTGATCGGCCCGATGCAGAAACCGCTGGGGATCATTTACGTGGATACGAACGATCCCTACGAGCGTTTCCACGAGGACGATCTGGAGGTCCTGCTCAGCCTGGCGGCCACGGCGGGCCAGGCCGTCGAATACGCTCGAACGCACGAAGCCCAGTTGCGGATGGACCGTCGCCAGCGGGAATTGGCGACCGCGAAACAGGTGCAATTGCACTTTTTGCCGCAAAGCCGTCCGCAGGTCGCCGGATACCGTTTTTTCGAGTTCTACAATTCGGCGGAGGAGGTGGGCGGCGATTTGTACGGGTACTTGCCGCTGCCTGACGGCCGCCTGGCCATCACGCTGGGCGATGTCTCCGGCAAGGGCATCACGGCCGCCTTGATCATGGCTCGGCTGTGCAGCGAAGTCCGCTACCGCTTGGTTTCCGCCGCCACGCCTTGGGATGCCGTCGAGGATCTGAACAGGGAGTTCTCCAAACCGGAGAACGAAGCCTGGTTTGTCACCTTTGTGCTGTGTATCCTGGATTCCCAACGGCACGAAGCCATGTTGGTGAACGCAGGGCACATGCCGCCGATCTTGCGGCGGTTCACCAGCGGCGCGGTGGAGGAGGTAGGAGACGAAGTCGCCGGTCCCCCGTTGGGCTGCGACGCGTCGACCCGCTACCAGCCCTTCCGCGTCCAGTTGGAGCCTGGGGATGCCCTGCTGATGTACACGGACGGCATCAACGAAGCCATGAATCTGCAGCGCGCCGTGTATGGCAGCAAACGCCTGCGAAAGACCTTGCAGGCCGGCCCCAAGCCGATCGACCAGCTGTGTCATTATCTGTTGGCCGACGTCAGGCAGTTTGCCGAAAACCAGACGCAGAACGACGACATCTGCCTGGTGGCCATCCAGCGCGGATTGGGGGACGCCTGATACCGCGATGTCCGAACCACCACGCTTGCGAGCCGCCGTGTTTGACCTGGACGGCCTGATGTTCAACACGGAAGACTTGTACGACGACGTCAGCGAAATCCTGCTGCAACGGCGAGGCCACCAGTACACGGAGGAACTGAAGTTTCAAATGCTGGGACGGCCGGCCCAAGTGGGCTTGAAAATGATGATCGACGCCCATCGCTTGGATGCCACCGTGGGGCAGTTGCAGGCCGAGTCGGACGAGATTTTTGCCGAGTTCTTGCCGCTGCGATTGCGTCCGCTGCCGGGCCTGGAACCGCTGTTGCAGGCGTTGGAAGCCGTCCCGATTCCCAAGGCAATTGCGACCAGCAGCGGCCGCGAGTTCGCGAAGACGGTGCTGGCACAGTTCGCCTACGGTTCGCGCTTCGAATTTGTGCTGACAGCAGAGGATGTGAGCGAGGGCAAGCCGGCGCCGGAAATCTACTTGGTTGCGGCGGAACGGTTCGGCTTGGCGCCAGCGGACATCATGGTGCTGGAAGACAGCGAAAATGGCTGTCGAGCCGGCGTGGCCGCCGGCTCGTTTACCGTGCTCGTCCCGGCGCCGCACAGCCCAAGGCTCGATGTTCGCGGCGTGGCGTTGGTCGCCCACAGCCTGGAGGACGAGCGGATTTATCGCGCCCTGGGCCTGCCGCCTCCGGTTTGACTATTGACCGCAGGGCGCCGCGTGCGATATAAACGCGCCGAAGCGATCTGTTTGGATGATCCAAGGGTGTTCGATCCCATGCCGCCCGAGCTTTGCGATCCCCGTTCTGCCGACGACGAGCGTAACATGATTCGCCGTGCGGTCGAGGTCTTGGCGGAAGGCCGGTTGGTGGCGTTTCCCACGGAGACCGTCTACGGCATCGCCGCCGACGCCCGGCTCGAATCGGCCGTAGCCCGGCTGCTGCAGGTCAAAGGCCGCCGGCCCGGCCAGCCGTTGGCGCTGGCGGTTCGCGGGCTTGCCGCTGCCTGGGACTTCTGTCCGGACGTTTCGCCCGTGGGACAACGTCTGGCGCGGCGCTGTTGGCCAGGCCCCCTGACGTTGGTACTCGACGGCAGTCATCCGGACGGTCATCTGGCGAGGCTTCCACCGAGCGTGCAGCAAGCCGTTGCGCCCGCGGGCCTGATCGGTCTGCGGGTTCCCGATCACCGCTTTCTATTGGAGGCGCTGCAGCGGTTGCCCGGCCCCCTGGCGCTGACCAGTGCCAATCGCAGCGGGCAGGCCGACGCGGTCAGTGCGGATGAAGTGCTGGAGGCCTTGGGAGATGACGTGGACCTGGTGGTCGCCGACGGCCGCTGCCGATATGCCCAGCCGTCGTCGGTCGTGCGGATTCAAGGCCGGGAAATGGAGGTTTTGCGTTCGGGCGTCCTGAGCGAAACGGCTTTGCAGCGATTTGCCAGCTTGATCGTGCTGGTGGTTTGCACCGGCAATACGTGCCGCAGTCCGATGGCCCAAGCGTTGTTGCAGCAGCGATTGGCACAGGCTCTGGGATGTGCGATCGAGGATTTGGCCGACGCGGGAATCATGGTCATCTCGGCGGGCGTCGCCGCCCGATCGGGAGCAGCGGCTTCGCCACCCGCCATCGAGGCCATGCAAGCTCGCGGGCTGGATCTTGCCCAGCACGAGAGCCGCCCACTATCCGACGTGCTCGTCCGCTTTGCCGACGCCATCTTGACCATGACGCACAGTCACCGCGAAGCGATCCTTTCCCAATGGCCCGAAGCGGCGGACAAAACGAGGCTTGTGTGCTTGGACGGACGCGACATCGACGATCCCATCGGCGGCGACGTCGCGGAGTATGAAAGCTGTGCCCGCCAGATCGACGCGCACCTGTCCGGCTGGCTCGCCCGCCTGGCCCTCGACAGCCTGCCGGTGATCAAGAAATCCAGCTGACGCAGCAGCAGATGACCATTGGCCGCCGGTTTGGCGAACGGCTCGCCAGTGGCATCCCGGTAGATTGGAACTCGGCAAAGCCGCATTGGGCGTCGCGCCGGCTGACGAGACTGCCAATGGCGTTGCGCGTTACGCTGCTACGGTCTTCCGCCCCGAAGGGGCACAACAAACCAGCCCAGCGGCAACGCCCTGGGTGGGTGAACCGAATACCATCCAGCAGCCCTGAAGGGGCGCAACAGCCATATCGTCCTTGGCTGCGCGACGAATTCTCTTTTCCTCCTTACACGGCCAGTCGCACCAGATCCCCAATCTCTGGGATCTTGTTCGGTGTCGCCAGATAGCTGATGCCCCGCCACCGCCTCGCCGTGTGGCGAATCCCCACCCACGTTCGGCCTCGCGTCGTCGCCGCTCTTCCTCCGTCCGAATCGCCAACGCTTCCTCCTCGCTGCCGAATTGTCCGGCCCGCAGGCGATCTTCGAGTGCTTCGTAGATCGCCGAGCCATCCCGCGAAAGAGCAAGCCGCATTCGCCATTATCCTCTCCCGCGCGCGGCGGTACACCCGATGCACAAGTTCCGCGGGCCGTACTTCCGGCCAGGCCGGAAAAAATCTTCTGGGGGCAGATCGGCGCCTTGTTTTGTCCGCACAAATCCGCAATACTTGGCCAAAGTTGGCAGCACAGCTAGATTGTGGGGAATGGCTCATGCCGCAGATGGAACCGTGGGTTTCGCTTGACGAGATCGCCCGTCACGTCGGTGTCAGCCCGGATTCGATCCACCGCTGGATTCGGCAGAAGGACTTGCCTGCGCACAGGGTAGGGC
>Ga0351886_10037_pt1 | contig 71670 bp, 54 predicted proteins | sample TotcelFGM3001L14_FD_206761 | JGI IMG/M metagenome (GOLD analysis project Ga0351886, IMG submission 206761) | Enriched cells from coal bed in the Powder River Basin, Montana, United States - Total cells FGM rep3 HSBNCT.FGM.300.1.L14 ... | reverse complement strand
CTCACCGGGAAAAACACAGAAGTATTTACTGAAAAGAAGAACAATTCTTCCGTCAGATACCTATTATCAGGGCGTATTCAATGACTCTATGTCCCTGTCAAAACCTTTACAAATGCTTGATGTTACTTATGTATGCAATGAAAGTGGCACGGAAAAGCCAAGGACAATAGCAAGAAATATTTACCACATCGATATAATCGAAAAGGAAAAAAATTATTTTACTCTGACCATAGAAACAAGAGATAAAAGTCCCAGGGAAAGAGATGAAAATCCTGAAGGAGGAGAAATAAAAGCAGTATATACATCAAGAGTATTGATGAGGAATACTATCTTACAATCTCACTGAGGAGGAAGCAATAATGAAAAAATGTTCAAATAAAAAAGGTATTGCCATAATAACATCTCTCGGAGTATGTTTTGTATTACTCGCACTCGGAACTGTTCTTATGATTAACAGTTATGCCCATATGAGCATGGCTCAAAGATATTATTATGCAGCAGAATCTCTTAATATTGCCGAAGGCGGAATAAACTGGGAAATCCATGAACTGGAAAAAAAGCAAAAATTTCATGAAATAACTGCTTCAGATCCTCCCAACCCTGAAACAATAAATCTGGGAAGAGGGCATTTCGTAGTGAGCAGATATAATAATATGACAGGCGCAAGTGATGTTTCATGGGAAGGACTTACTATTCCTCCCTATTACATAGGCATAAAATCTACAGGGACAATCAGGGCAGGAGGACAGGACTATACAAAAACTGTTAAAACCATTGTAAGTTACCAGCTAATACCATATACAGTAAGCAGTGAAGGCACTATAAAAATGAATGTAGGATGTGAGGAAACAGCAACTATGGACGATCCATTCGGCTATAATCCTGCCGATCCAACCGGTCCTGCCAAATCAGAGTTAAAATCTTTTACTGCCTTAATAGGTGCTATTGACGGATTTACAGGTAATATCCATTCCAATTACACAGGAGAACCTACCTACAGATGTACTACTGATCCTAATATATATGTTCACCTTACGGTAAATGGAGGCACTATGTCTTCAAGCGGAAAAGTAGGTACAGAAGCAGCAAATAAAATTAATTCTCACGGCGGCACAGCAGCAAGTAATGTATCAAAGAAAGAATTCTTTGATACAGACTATAGTAAGCTTTACAACAAAGCAAACGATAAATCGAAATTTATCAGTCTGGATGATAAAGTACCTTCTATTGCAGATTTTTTAGGAGAAATGAAAAAAGACGGAAGTAAATTGAAAGGTCATGTTGAAATTTTAGGTATCACTATGTGGGTTAATATAGAAGATGTTCCTCTTTATGGGAACTGCCTTCCTCCCGGGACGAAATGGGAGCCAGGCACAGGAACTCTTGTAATAGAAGAAAACAAAAACTTTAAATGGAATGGCAATCTGAAATTAACAGATGTAAATATCAGAGTTGAAGGCAATAAAGGTTCAGGACTTTTTGTAAATGGAAATATTACAGCAGACAATATAGAAATTACTGCAGATGCCTTCAGTCTTGCTTCAAATAATAAGGATATTACCCTTAATAATGCCAGTTTAAATATAACTGCTCCCGTAGAATCCGACGGAGTAGCATTATACACAAAAAATCTGACTATAACAACAAATCCATCCAAAGTCCCTGCAGGAGGGAATAAATTCAAAGGTATACTTTATTCAAACGATGGAATAATCGATGTCACCAATCAATATACAGGGACAACAGATAATAATATGTTGCTTGAAGGTCTGATAGTAAATACTGCTACAAATCCTGACAATGCAGGCCTTAAAGTTAAAAACAAAGGCAGCAGTGATTTCAAAGTAGAACTCAGATATAATCCCTATGTGTCAAATCCTTTGATTGATTATGTAAATGGAAGTGTTAATCTCCAGCCTGTATACTGGCAGATAGACTGATTTGACTCATTCAGTATTTTCCGTTATAATGCCTCTTAAATGTTTAAAAAGGTGATCTCTATTGAACATAGGAAATGTATTTCTAAAAAACCCTGTCATGGCTGCACCTCTTGCAGGAATAAGCGATAGAGCATTCAGAGAAATAGTTAAAACCTTCGGATGCGGCCTTATATATTCAGAGATGTTAAGCAGTATGGCCCTTGTGTATCAGAACAGTAAAACAAAAAACATGCTCTCCTTCTCAGAAGATGAAAGGCCGGTGAATATTCAACTGGTAGGGTGGCGGCCTGATATAATGAGAGAAGCAGCAAAAATTGTGGAAGCATCAGGAGCCGAAATTGTAGACATAAATGCCGGGTGTTCTGTAAGAAAAGTTATTCAAAACCACGAAGGAGCGGATCTTCTGAGAGATCTTCCCAGGGCAAGAGAAATAATCAGTTCTGTCGTGAAAAGTGTAAAAATACCTGTCACACTTAAGATGAGAAAAGCCTGGACTGGCGATTATGAAGAAACTCTGAATTTTGCAAAAATGGCACAGGAAGAAGGAGTAAGCGCCATAACCATTCATGGCAGAACTCCAGTGCAGCATTTCAGCGGAAAAGCAGACTGGGAAATAATAAAATTACTGAAAAGCAGTCTTTCTATTCCTGTAATAGGTAATGGAGATATTAAAAACTATGAAGACGCAAGAAGTCTTATCTCCATGACCGGCTGTAACGGTATTATGATAGGCAGAGCATCTATGGGTAATCCCTGGATATTTTCTGAAATAATAGCAGGACTGAAAGGTGAAGAAATACCTCCGGCACCTTCTTTGAGAGAAAGAATGGATATTGCATTAAAACATGCCGGATTACTTATAGAATACAGAGGTGAATTAATAGGTGTTAAACACATAAGAAAACATCTTGCCTGGTATATTAAAGGCCTTAACGGAGCAACCAGATTAAGGGAAAAATTTTTTTCCACAGATAATTATAAATCATTAATTCAGTTGATAAATGAATATCTGGACTATCATACGGATCGTGACGCGTGACATGTTATAACTTCATAACTATTACAAACATCTCAGGATTAGAAGGAAAAGAGGTCAGTCTGTCGAAAAATAGGGGTTCATGAAGAATTCAAAAGAAATTATTAATGAAACAATTAAAAATTACCAGCTTTTTCACAATCCTTCTCTTGCAAGGCTCTATAAGTTTGCAGGCTATAATTCCATTGAATGGACTGATGAAGGGATTTATATTAAAGATATAGACGGAAAGGCTTATATAGACTGTGCAGGAGGCTATGGTGTATTTTCTCTTGGCCACAGACATCCTGAAGTTATTCAGGCAGTTAAAGAGCAACTTGATAAAATGGCTATGTCGTCAAAACTGTTCTTTTCCAAACCCCTGGGAGATCTATGCAGATTACTTTCAGAGATTACTCCCGGAGATCTTACCTGTTCTTTCTTATGTAACAGCGGAGCAGAAGCAGTTGAAGGTGCCCTTAAACTTGCCAGGCTTGCCACAGGAAAATCTCAGATAATATCAGCAATAAATGCTTTTCATGGTATGAGTGTTTCAGGGAAAACAGGATACAGGAAAGAGGATAAACCACTTGTTTATATACCATTCGATGACATAAAAGCCCTGGAAGAAGCTATAAATGAAAATACTGCAGCCCTTATACTTGAACCAATACAGGGAGAAGGAGGTATTATAGTACCACACGATGATTACTGGCCTTCTATAAGAAATATATGTACAGAGAAAAATATTCTTCTCATAGCAGATGAAGTTCAAACAGGCCTGGGAAGAACAGGAAAGATGTTTGCAGTAGATCATTATGGAGTTGTACCTGATATTATGACTATGGCCAAGGCCCTTGGAGGAGGAGTAATTCCCACAGGTGCTTTTATTGCAAAACCTTATGTATGGAATTGCTTTAAGAGTGATCCTCTTATACATACTTCAACCTTCGGAGGAAGTCCTCTGGCATGTGTTGCAGGAATAAAAACAATAGAAATACTTAAAAGAGACAGGTTACCGGAAAAAGCAGAAAAAATGGGAACATATCTCTTAAATAAACTCGCGGCACTTAAAGATGTTTATCCTGAAATTATATATTCCGTAAGAGGCAAGGGATTACTTATAGGGGTAGAACTTACAAAAGAAGGTATCGGAGGAGCACTCATACCTGCTCTTGTAAAAAGAGGCGTTACAGCAGGATATACATTGAATATGCCAAAGGTAATAAGATTCGAACCTCCTCTGATTATAACAGAGGAACAAATAGATAAAGTCATAGTTATTTTTGAAGAGGCTATAAAAGAAGCAAAAAAGACACTTTCTATAGGGTGAAGGGTGAAGGGTGAAGGGTGAAAGGAACGGCATCACGCATCACGCATCACGCATCACGCATTACGAAATAAAAACTCAGGAGGTGAATACCTGAACAAGGTTTCATTTTGCCTTACATTGAAACGTCAATAATTATAAAATCCGAACCGGAAGCAGTATATAATCTGGCCTGCAATATGGAAAAATATCCTGATTATATGAAAGATGTTTCTTCTGTCATAGTGATAGAAAGAAAAGAAAATCAAACTATTACAGACTGGGAAACAAATGTAGACGGAACACCTATATACTGGAAAGAAATAGATTATTTTGATGAGAAAGATCTGACTATCAGCTATAAACTTATAGAAGGAGATCTGGATAAATTTGAAGGTCAGTGGACATTTAAAACTGTACCGGAAGGAACAGAGGTAATACTGGGAGTGGATTTTGATTTCGGTATTCCTGCCCTGGAGGAACTCATTGGCCCTACCTTAATAGTAAAAGTGAGAGAAAATTCTCTTATGATGCTTGAAGGAATGAAAAAAGCAATTGAAGAAGGACAGAGTTAGTGGAAAATTTTGCATTCATCATACATCCTATAGATATACAGGATGTATTACGTGTAGAACCAAAAGCAGCAAATAAAAGAATGGAACTTATTGAAAAAATGCTTGAATGGATGCCTCCCTATGAAGCATCTCATATTACCGGCATAAAATCAGCTACAGGAGTGGAAGCAGAAGGATGGTTTTTAACATGTCCCCTCTTCCCCGGACAGTTTCTTTCCCTCCCCAGGGAAAAAGTATATCAGAAAATAATAGAAACAGGACATCTTGCCCGGGATTTAGGAGCCAGAATACTTGGACTGGGAGCCTATACCTCTGTTGTAGGAGATGCAGGAGAAACAGTTTCCAGAAGTCTTTCGATTCCCGTTACAAGCGGTAACAGTTTAACAATTGCTATGGCAATCGAAGGAACACTGGAAGCAGCAGGATTAATGAATATTGACGTAACAAACTGTACCGCTTCTGTTATAGGTGCAACAGGTTCCATAGGCAGTGCCTGTTCATATATACTCTCTGATAAAGTGGGGGAATTGATACTGGTAGCAAGAAGTACAAAAAGAATGGAAAAACAGGCGGATTTTATTAAAGAAAATAAAAATATTTATGTTACCTGCTCTGAAAATGTTCATACCAGTGTAAACAGAAGTGACATAGTTATTTCAGCTACAAACAGTATTCATGGCATAATCCACCCGGAAGATCCTAAATCTGGTTCTGTTATATGTGATGTGGCACTGCCTCATGATGTATGCAGAGAAGTGGCAAGTCTCAGACAGGACGTACTGGTTATAGAAGGAGGACTTGTACAGTTACCGGGAAATGTAGATTTTGGTTATGATTTCGGTTATCCATCGGGTGTTGCCCTTGCATGTATGTCAGAAACTATACTCCTTGCACTTGAAAAAAGATATGAATGCTACAGTCTTGGAAGAAAGATTTCTATAGAAAAAATAGAAGAAATAGGTAAACTGGCAAAAAAACATGGATTTAAACTGGCAGGCTTCAGAAGTTTCGATCGTTCCATAGGAAAAGAAGAAATAAAAGAAATTCATCGTCATGTGAGAGGTGAAAGGTGAAAGGTGAAAGGTGAAAGGTGAGTAATATTCTCACTTCTCACCTCTCACTTCTCACTATTTAATGAAAAAAATAGTAAGTGTAAGTCTGGGCTCATCTAAAAGAGACCATCATGTAAACAGTAAATTTCTGAATATAGATTTTGAAATAAGCCGTATCGGCACAGACGGAGATCTCAAAAAGGCTATTGCTATTTTAAAAGAGCTTGACGGTCATGTTGATGCCATAGGTCTCGGCGGAATAGATATATATCTCTACTCAAGAACTAAAAGATATGCATTGAGAGACGGATTAAGGCTCAAAGATTCAGTAAAAAAAACACCTGTTGTAGATGGAAGCAGTCTCAAAAATACCCTTGAAAGAGAAACAGTAAAACATCTGGTCAGACAAAATATTATAAATATTAAAGATAAAAAAACACTTATGGTATGTGCTATGGATAGATTTGGCATGGCAGAGTCTCTGGTAGAGGGAGGAGCTAACGTAACCTTCGGAGACATGATGTTTACTCTGGATGTAGATAAACCCATATATTCTATAGAGGAACTTGAAATTCAGGCTGACAGAATACTGCCGGAGGTATGCAAACTTCCTATAAGCATGATCTATCCAGTAGGAGAAAAACAGGACATGGAGCCAGTAGAAAAATACCATAAATATTACGAAGAATCATGCATTATTGCCGGTGATTATCACTTTATAAGAAAATATATGCCCAGATCTCTTTCAGATAAGATAATAATAACCAATACTATAACACCTGTGGATATAGAGGAACTGAGAAGGAGAAAAGTATCAAAATTAATTACTACAACACCTGAAATAGGTGGAAGATCTTTTGGCACAAATGTTTTAGAAGCAGTTCTTATGGTATTAAGCAAAAAAACATGGGAAGATATTACACCTGAAGATTATCTTCACCTTATAAAAGAGTTAAATATTATACCAAGAGTGGAAGATTTTAATAGTGACGCGTAACGCGTTACGCGTCACGCGTCACGAATTCATTTATTTAACTATATATTCAAATTCTTCTCTGAATTTACTGACAGAAACATGAGCTATTTGAGCCAGTCTTGAAAGTTGTTCTTCATCTTCAAAATCGCTCTTCTCAAGTCTTATCATATATTCAGTGGCTATCTTGAAAGACAATGAATTAATATCTACGTATCTGACCTTTGTTTTCTGAGTCTCAGGATCAAATATTTCTTTAAATGGCAGAGGAACTATCTGATCACCCTGAATGGAAATAAGGACATTTTTGCCTCCATTTCTCAGGAAATCAAAAGCAGCATATCCAAGATTACGGGTATAATCTATATCAAAAGCGCATGGATTAACACATCTGAGTTCATAACCGAATTCCTGATCTACAAGACGTATTTTTACATCAAACTCTTTAAGTCTGTTTTTAACTGCTGTTTTTATAATATCTGAAAAATTGAGTTCCGAAAGTCTTATATGTCCGTAATCATCTCTTTCTAAAGACTCATGAGATGTAAGCAGAGCTTCTAATTCTTTAGGATCTATAAATTCTAAGAATCCTTCTGCAAGGAGTGCCACACCATAACCTGCATCGACTGTGAGCCTTTTAATTATAGAACCTGTAATATGATCGACCAGAAGTTTCAATGTTATTCTGCCGGTAAATTCTTCAGGTACAAGTGTAATGGTAGCACCTGCTGATTTACCTATTCCCAGGGCAAGGTGGCCTGCTTTTCTACCCATACAGATTACAACATACCATCTGCCTGACGTTCTTGCATCTTCTGCAAGAATAGATGCAAGTCTTGCACCTTCTGCTCTGGCTGTTTCGAAGCCAAAGGTAGGTATACCTGCAGGAAGAGGTAAATCATTATCAATTGTTTTCGGCACATGGGCAATCCTGAGATCATATCCCATATATTCAGCCATCTCGGAAACCTTCATAGCACCGAAGGCAGTATCGTCTCCGCCTATGGTAACAAGATAATTTAACTCCATATCTTTAAGGGTTTCCACAACATTTTTAAGACGATCTTCACTTCTGGTAGGATTTGCCCTTGAAGTTTTCAATATGCTTCCACCTGTAAGATGGATTCTGCTGACCTTTGGAATATTCAGAAATTCAATAACTTTTTTCCCCTGTTCAAGATATTTAAATCCCTCATATATTCCAATAACACTGAAGCCATTGTTTATAGCCTCTATTGTGACAGCACTGATAACAGAGTTTATCCCCGGTGCAGGTCCTCCTCCTACTAAAATACCAACTTTTTTACTTTTTTTCATAATCACACCCCTAAAAAAAATACTTTTGCCGTTAATTATAAATGATTGATACGTTAAAAGCAATATTAGATTGTGTTTTTTTACGACAGGTAGATTCAATCTATAAGGAGTGAATAGTGAGTAGTGAATAGTGAATAGTAAGTAATGTCCTATTCTATTCACTTTTCACCTTTCACTATTCACTCTAATAAGTTACGAAATATTCTATAATATTTTTTTCCATCTTATGTAAAATCACCTGTCATTTTTAAAGGCAATTATAAAATATCTTTAATCAGGAGTTATGAATTTTCATAATAATAGTGTTTAGCCATAAGTTACTGACCTGAGCACAGGTTATGTATATTTACATAATAAGGTAAAAAAACCTGAAACCCTGCCATTTCTGACAGGGTTTTTACTCTCAATATATAGTCAGGACTTTCGCCTGCCAGGCCTAATCTGTATATTTCTTTGCCAGGAGTATAGCATTTACACCACCGAATCCGAAGGAATTGGACATGGCAATATCTACTTTTTGCTCTCTGGCTTTATTTGGAACATAATCAAGATCGCAGTCAGGATCCGGTTCTTCATAATTAATAGTAGGAGGTATTATATGTTCCTTTATTGTAAGCAGTGTAGCTGCAAATTCAATGGCTCCTGCAGCACCCATTGTATGGCCTATCATTGATTTATTTGAACTTACGGCAAGTTTATCGGTATGGCCGCCAAAAACCTGTTTTATTGCATAACTTTCAATACGGTCATTATATGGTGTTGAAGTGCCATGGGCATTTATATAATCTACCTGTTCCGGTCTTATATTTCCATCTATAAGGGCAAGCTTCATGGCTCTCTGAGCACCTTTCCCTTCAGGGTCAGGAGCTGTAATATGATGGCCGTCTGCATTCATTCCAAAACCTGCTATCTCACCATATATATGTGCATTTCTTCTCTTTGCAGATTCAAGGGCTTCCAGTATAAGAATTCCTGCACCTTCTGCCATTATAAAACCATCTCTGCCCTTATCGAAAGGTCTGCATGCTCTTTTAGGATCACTGTTCCTGCTGGTGAGTGCCTTCATATTGCCAAATCCTGCCATGATTAAAGGATGAACTACTGCATCTGTGCCTCCTGCAACCATTATATCTACTGCACCTTCCCTGATAAGATGAAAACTTTGACCTATACAATGGGCACCGGTAGCACAGGCAGAAGCTATACTGTAATTAGGTCCCTTTATATTAAAATATATACTTATCTGTCCTGGAGCCATATTGTTTATCAACATAGGTATAAAGAAAGGACTTATCCTGGAAGCTCCCTTTTCGGCAAATTTTTGCGACTGTTCAACAAATGTTGTCATACCACCGAAACAGCTTCCTACAAGAGCACCTGTAGATGTGCTTATATCATCTGTTACTGTAAGTTTTGCATCTTCCAGAGCCATTTTTGCAGCACAGATGGAAAATTGATTGAACCGGTCCATTCTTTTTGCTTCTTTACTGTCTATAAAATCTGCAGGATTGAAATCCCTGGCTTCTCCTGCAACCTGGCTGTAAAGAGACGAAGGATCAAAGGATGAAATTCTATCAATCTTTGATACTCCTTCTATAAGGCTCTTCCATAATATATCTTTTCCCACACCGTTACAGCATATTGTTCCAATCCCTGTAACAACAACTCTTCTATTTTTCATAGTTCACCTACCTCAAATTAATTTTTAATTTTCGTGACGCGAGGAAGAAATTACGGAACATGATAAAATTCAATAAAATTCTTTAAAAAGCCTGCTAAATTTTACCAGGATTTTTTTAACTTTCATTAATTCAGAGCAAAAATACTTCTTACAGCAGGTAAAAGTTCCTTATGAGAATCTATAATAATATATGGAGATGCTTCTGTAAGTCTGACTATGGAATTCCATCCGCATGAAAGAGCAATACATTTTATCCCGAGTTTTTCGGAACTTACAATATCCATAACTGTATCACCTATCATAACACATTTATCAGGAGAAACATTAAAATAATCTATAACTTTTTTTATTTTCATTTCTTTCTCACTTAAACCGTCATCCCCTCCTGAAATTATGGAAAAAATATTGCCAAGATTTTCTTTCTCAAGTTTTTTTCTGATTTTTTCTTCCGGTGTAGTTGAAGCAATGGCCATATAATAATTCTTATTTAACTCTAAAAGAATTTCTTTCATATTATCAAATAATGTAATATCATCATAATTTACAATTTTACTCTCATAATCCAGAATCTCCGGTATATCTTTCTCTGAAAATCCAAGTCTGTAAAAGTTATTCTCCCATTTCGAATCATACCAGGAACGAAATTCTTCCAATGTTTTTATTGGAAAACTTTTATTATATTTAATACATATCTTATTATATATTTCTATATAATGTGGAGCAGAATCAACTATTACTCCGTCACAGTCAAAAATAATCAAACATTTTTTTTCTAAAGACATTATTTCACCATTTTCTTAATAAATTCAGGAAAAAATTATAACACAGGCATATTTTCCAAGTCAAGATATTATTAGCTACCAGCAGGTTGCCCCTCTATGGGTAATCCCTTAGAAGGGCAGGCACAGTGGCCTGCCCCTACAATGATAATTCCTATGCATTTTTACAAAAATGTTCGCCCTTTGTGAACCATGCCAAAATTCCTATACCATCAAAATATTACAACTTCAGAACTGTGAGTAAAATTATTTAGCTTTATTTAATTCTTTCAGTAACAGGGAAATATTATTATCTGCTCTTTTTATTTTTGTATCTATATCTTTAATCAACTCATTATAACTTAAGGATTGCTCCACTTTAATCTTTGTATAAATATTTCCCGAATAGGTCGCAGCTTCACTGTAAACAGTTATGTCGTTTATTATCTTTTTATTTATATCTTTATACTCTTCAGGTGGAGTAAAATTATCCATTTCTCTTTTCAATCCTGCAAACTTATCACTGTAACCCCATAATTCCATAGGTTGAGCCTGATTTACCACAGATCCTTCCTTTACATATATTCTCTCTAAATTATCCTTAAAATCATGTACATATTGGTTTTTCTTATTCACTATGGAAGTAATCTTTTCTCTGTAAAGTTCTTTTGTAAGCTGTGGTTTTGTAAAGGAAAAACTTGTCGTTCCAAGTAAAAGTTTTATTAAAAAAGGAAGGGAAAGTAAAAAAACTGCTATAACTATTATTTTCCAGTTGGTAACAAAGTTTATAACCTTATTTACATTATTGGACAGCTCCTTTTTCTTTTCTTCAGTGGTTTTTTCAACTTTTACATCTATATCAGGAAAAGCTCTGGCAAAAGCAAGTTTCAACTGTCTTTTAAGTTCCAGGTCTTCTGTAGTTTCAATCAAATTTTTAAATGGCTCCAGTGCCCTTTCGTCTTTGAACTCCCCGAGAGCCCATATGGCTTTAAGAACTATTCTTCTGTCAGGAGAGTTAAGAGATTCTAGAACAGAGTCTATACTATCAGGATCTTTTAATATTCCAAGAGCTCCCAGGGCTTTTTCTCTTACCATTACAGATGTATCTTTTTTAAGAGCTTCTATGATAGGTACAATTTTACTCACATCAGGTAAAAGAAGTAAACTCTCTATAGCTCCGGCTCTTCTATATTCATCCCTGTCTTCCGAGATTATTTTCAAAAGAACATTAAAAGCCAGATCTCTTTTCGGACCTGTAAGTTCCTTTTTTGCAGAATCCCGGATAGCAAACATGGGAGATTTCAATTTTTCAACCAGTGAAAGTATTTCTATTATTTCCTTATCTCCTATATCCATTTAAATCACCCTTTCTTAATTTCACGGGTATATAAGAACAGAATGGTTCTTCCCCCATATAATCTCCACATTCTCCATAGGCCCTGGCACGACATCCCATACAGATATGCTTGAATTCACAGACAAGACACTTTCCCTTGAGGTTATCCAGATTTCGAAGATCCCTGAATATTTCTCCGCTCTCCCATATTTCGTCTATTTTTTTGTTTCTTACATTTCCTGCACTTACAGGAAGATAGCCGCATGGCCTCACATCTCCCAGGGAAGATATAAACAAAATACCGCTTCCTGCAAGACAGCCTCTGGTCATAGCTGACATACCATGGCCTTCATGTCCTCTCTTTACTCTATCTTTTCCCCTCTGGGCCATTATACGAAAATAATGAGGTGCGCAGGTAGCTTTTAATTGAAGAGGAGAAGATTTTGACTCTTCATAAAACCAGTTGAGAATATCTTCATATTCGTCAGGTGTTATCTGCTGCTCTTTAGATAATTCTACACCACATCCAACAGGAACAAGAAGAAATATATGAAGTGCATCTGCCCCGAGATTTACAGCCATATTTAATATATCACGTATTTCCCTGACATTATGTTTTGTTATTGTACTATTGAACTGAATGCTCATACCAAGTTTTTTCAGGTTATTAAATCCCCTCATACTATCCTGAAAAGAGCCTGCAATTCCTCGAAATCCGTCATGAGTCACTGAAGATGCACCATCTATACTTATACTTACCCTTCTCACACCTGATGATACAATTTTATCTGCCATAGTTTCATCTATAAGGGTACCGTTTGTAGCAAGAGCAACAGGAAAATTCTTCTTTACTCCATAATCTATTATGTCAAATATATCTCTTCTGTAAAGAGGTTCTCCTCCTGTAAGAACCAGTATGGGTTTTTTGAATACTGCCAAATCGTCAATTACTTTTTTTATTTCTTCCAGAGTTAACTCTCCCATTAGAGGAGAAGGACTTACAGAAGCCCGGCAATGAACACATCGAAGATTACACCTCTGTGTAAGTTCCCAGAAGATAAGCCCGGGTGAAGGGTTAGATTTATTATTTATATAAATGCCTCCTTATAAATCGTAATGCGTGACGCGTAATGCGTGATGCGTAATCAGTTATAGTTTAAGGTTTATAGTTTAAGATTTATAGTTTCGGATTAACATTAATTTTCGACTTTGAACTCTCAACTCTAAACTCTCAACTTCCTTCACTCTTCACTCTTCACTTTTTTCTCACAGATTTAAACTATAGATCATAATTTTAAATAATTTGCAATAAAAAAGCAATTAATTTCTCCAATAAAAGACAAATTTTTTCTCATGTAAAAAATAAATAATTATGATATAATTATTGTAAAGATCTATATTTTTACTATTACGCGTCACGCATCACGTATTACCCATTACGCATTACGCATTATATAATTATGGAACATAATAACGGAAAAATATTACATAATAATTACAGAATAAAAAAATTCCTGGGCAAAGGTGCCATGGGAAACGTATATCTCGTAGAACATATTAAAGACCGCAGGGAAATGGTTGTAAAAGAACTTGTACCTTCACCTGACTCAAAATTGACAGAAGAGATATGTCATGAAATATTCTTCAGGGAATCAGAATTCATATCAAAATTCAATCACCCGGGACTTCCTGAAATGTACGGTACATTCAGACACGATGGACATGATTACATTGTAATGGAATATATAAAAGGACAGACACTTGAAGAAATGATAAAAAAAAGTTCTATTGAAGAGAATAAAGCAATCAGATGGACTGTAGAACTTGCATCAATTCTCAACTATCTCCATAATTCCTTTGAAAAACCTGTTGTTTACAGAGACTTAAAACCGGCAAATATAATGATAACACCTCAAAATAAAGTGAAACTTATAGATTTTGGTATATCCCGCTATTATGATCCTGATAAAGATACTGATACATTCAGACTCGGCTCCCCCGGTTATGCAGCACCGGAACAGTATAAAGGAAGGGGTCAGTCAAGACCTCAGTCTGATATATTCAGCCTTGGTGTAATATTATATCAGATGCTTACAGGATATGATCCCACATTGACACCATTTAAATTTCCTCCTGCGAGACACTTAAAACCATCAATAAATCAGGAACTTGAAAAAATAGTAGAAAAAGCAATAGAACTCAATCCTATGAAACGTTATATAGGTGTAATGGAATTCAAAGAAAATCTGGACAAATATCTTTCTTCCCCTTATAAAGATAGAGAAGAAAAACCTCTTAAAGAAATATCAGGTAAGAAGAAAAAAAAGAAAAAAAAATCTATTAAAACAATAGAAACAAAACCTGTGCTGACTGTGGAGAAAGAAAAAAGAAAATATGAACAGGGAGATCTGAGTTCGACACTTGTAACAGTTCTCCTGTTAGTTCTATTTTTACCTGCAGCATTAATATTTATAGGTATAATGTCAGAAACTAACAGCCTTGAATATGACGCTAAATGTGAAGAGAATATAAAAACCATAGCAACATATCTTGAGACCTATTCAGTAAATAATAATAACCTCTATCCTCATTCACTGAATTATACTCACAGGCCAGGCTCTGCCATATATGTTCACACATGTCCTGCTACAAAACATGTGCCGTACCTATACAATGTCTCTTCCGATTTGAAAAATTATACAATCTGCTGCGGAGGAATAAGTAAACATATAACAAACCACTCCCTTGCCACAGGTCATTTTCCTCAATATAGTCCGGGAAGAGGTATTATATGGTATCAATCAGACAAACAAAACAGGTAATAATAATCGTTACGCGTAATGGGTGATGCGTAACAAATGGATTATTCTTTCCTTATGGCCAGATCATGGCAGTTAACATATCTGGTAACTATCTGACACAGGCAATCTCCTGTCCATCCCTATAATCCCCCATCCCTGTCTTTTTTCTTGCTTCTTTCGTAGCAAGGACAGCTATTTCAAGACTATCCAGTCCATCTTCTAATTTAATTCTAAGAGAGTGAGAGGGATCTTCAATTGCTTTGATAAGATCATTAAGAACAGCACAGACACAGTTAGAATAGACTTCACCTTTCTGAAGACCTATATAAAAAGATCCGGAAATCAGTTCCTCTACATAATATTCCACACCACTGCAATATATTTTATTTGATTTTACAGGTATGGAACTCTGAATTTTAAATCCTGGTAATAATGAAAGTCTTTCTTTACTTTCTTTATTTACAAGGGCACTTATCCTTCCCCAGAGAGGAATCCATCCTTCTATATGAATTCTGGCAAGATCGAAGGCGAGTAAAATTGTTGTAATCTCAAAAAAATCAGGACAGGCAAAGGAATGGTAATGAGTGGCAATAAGCCCCCTGTCATAAAGGACATTTCCCATAACCTGATCTTCCTGTTTTTCATTTCTATAAAAAGACATACCCTGAACAGATTTAAATTTCTGCTCAGTGAAACTGTTTATAAGATCTATGAAATGAACTCCATGTTCTATAAGAATACCGCCTGATATATTACTGTTCCAGAACCAGTGATCACAGGGAAGAGTGCTGTCCTGTGCGTAATTCTCCACGTTTACTCTCCTGAGTTCCCCGAGAAAACCTCCAGGACTCAGAGATCCAAGGGCTTCTACTATCGGGTTAAATCTCATTATATAGTCTATCGTAGCAATTTTACCTGTTTCATTTCTCTTTTCTATAATTCTCTTTCCATCTTCTAAATTTATGGCAAGAGGTTTTTCTATCAATACATGTTTTCCACATTCCATAGCAGCACAGGCTATTTCCGCATGGGATGACGGAGGCGTTACAATTGACACTATATCTATATCTTTATCATTTATCAAATCATACCAGTTATTATAAAATCTCTCTACTCTGTCAGGTTTTAGAGATATATTCTGATCCGATACTGCAAGTATTTTTACATCAGGGAGTTTCTCCCATGAAGAATGGAGAAATTTCCCGAAACCACCGTAACCTATTATTCCTATGTTGTAATTTTTCATATTTATCACCTGTTTATATTAAATTATGGGTGTTGGGTTTTAGGTTTTGGGTTTTGGGTTGTTAATCTTTTTAACCCAACACCCAACACCCGAAACCCATAACCCTTAACCCTTAAAAAATGAAAATTCCTATACTCTAAATTTACAAAACAGGGATTTGACAGAAATCAAACCCCTGTAACTGTATTATTAAAAATCACTCAATCTTCTATTCAACTGCCCCCTGTTTTTTAAGTAGTTCCACCATATCACTCCCGGCTTTTTCCACTGACAGTTTCAAAGGAGTAACATTGTTTTTATCTTTTATATTTACTTCTGCACCTTTGTTTACAAGTAAATCAACTATTTCTATACGTCCGTACTGGACAGCATAAAACAGCGGGGTTCTCAATAAATTATCTTTAAAATTGACATCAGAACCTTTAGATATAAGGAACTCAACGACTTCTTTCGCTCCATTCTGACATGCCCAGAAAAGTGGAGTTTTCCCGGCATTATCTTTAACATCAATTTCAGCACCTTTAGATATAAGTAAATCTGACACTTCTTTACGGTTATTCTGAGCAGAAAGATGAAGGGGAGTTTTTCCTTCACTGTCTTTAACAGTCATATCTGCACCTTTTGATAAAAGGTAAACCACTACTTCCCTGACACCATTCTGAGATGCAAGGTGAAGGGGAGTTTTCCCGGAATTATCTCTCATATTTATGTCAGAACCTTTATTTAACAGGAGTTCAACACTTTCTTTTCTGCCATTCTGAGAGGACATGTGAAGAGGGGTTTTTCCTTCACTGTCTTTACCATTTATATCTCCATCTTTTGACAGAAGTAAGTCAATTATTTCTCTGGCACCATTCTGAGATGCAAGATGAAGAGGAGTTTTACCGGAATTATCTCTGCAATTTACATCAGAACCTTTAGATAAAAGTAAGTCAGAAACTTCTTTTCTGCAATTCTGACAGGACATGTGAAGAGGGGTTTTGCCTTCATTATCTTTAGCTTTTATATCTGCACCTTTTGATAAAAGAAAATCTACTGTATCTCTATGACCATTCTGAGATGCAAGATATAGAGGAGTTTTATCCGAATTATCTCTGCAGTTTACATCTGCACCTTTAGATAAAAGTAAATCAGCAACCTCTTTACGACCATTCTGAGCAGCAAGATGAAAAGGGGTTTTACCTTCGAAATCTCTGACATCTACCGCTGCATTTTTACTTATAAGTAATTCTGATATTTCCTTTCGTCCCTGCTGTGAAGAAATATGAAGAGGAGTTTTTCCTGTATTATCTTTTACATTAACTTCAGCTCCGGAAGATATAAGTAATTCCGCTATTTCTTTACGGTTATTCTGTATGGCCCAGTAAAGAGGGGTTTTTCCTTCACTGTCTCTTGAATTAATATCTGCTCCTTTTGACAGGAGTAAATCAATAATCACATCTGCCACTTCTCTGCGTCCGCTCCCTGCAGCTTCATGCAGAGGAGTTCTGTTATCTTCCAGAATATTTACTACATCGGATTTTTTTTCAAGGAGTAATTTTATTTTTGTAATTTCACCGGTTTTTATAGCATCGAAAATCTCAGAAGCTTTCACCGTCATTGTTGATACGATAAATATTAAAGTAAGAAAAAAGAAAAAAGTTGTTCTGTTGTAATTCATAATCATACCTCCGCTTAAATTTTTAAATTTTCACGATGGAACAAACAGTCCATATCATGGTTCAGAGTCAACAAATCATCCTTCATCATGATGTTCATTCTCAATGCTTTTCTCTTCCATATCTGCTTTCAGTTCTTCCAAATGTTCACCGATAATTGAAAGAGCTTTATACATTTTTCTTACATCTTCCGGATTTTGAAGGGCATATACTGTTTTTTCCTCTTCATTGTTCATATGACATTCCTCCAATCTTCAATTCAAGTATAGCAAAAAATAATGAACCAGTCAAAAGGAGTGAATAATGAGTAGTGATATGTAAAATCATCTGTCATTTTTAAACGCAATCTTAAATATTCGGAACATTGCCTTTTACTGGAATGGGAGTAATACCTTCACCCCTTAACTGCACTACATCTATTATGGTATAATCTGTGCCTTCCTTTAATTTTCCCAGTTCCTGAAAATTTTCCGCACCTGCTTCAAGTGCTTCCTGAAAGGTTGAACCTCCAAGCATAGTAGTTTCTATATAATAGGCATCCTGACTGTCTGATGCGGTTTTCACCCCCAGGTAGAGATGATCTGAAGTGATAACAAGTAAAGGTTCCAGTCCGAGATTTTCATAAACTGATGCAAGGAGGACTGTCCCATCGGCACAGTTTGCAGATTTTTCCCTTATACTTTCTCCTGGAAGTCTTACCCTCTGAGTATAACCTGTTCCAAAGGATACAGTACTGGAAACATAGGAAATACCGAGTTCCTGAACTGCTTGCCATACTGCATCCATCTCTCCCTGTAATTCTTCTTCTGACTGTCTCTGATAACCACAGAGGGTTCTATCAGGCATTTTTTCTTTTGCTTTTTTTATGATCTCACCTATTACAGGGTCTCTGGGTGTAACCCAGGCAGCAAGTAAAAAACACATATCATAATCAGTATCAATACCCCAGATCATCTCATCTGTAGCAAGCATAGTAATCTCTTTAGTTTCTTCATATATTACATCATTATCCTTCAAAATTTTAAATCTTGCAGAGCAAAGTTTCTGTTCCGGAAGATCCAGGATTTTATCATTGAATACAGGAAACTGTGCCATAGTTTTAACCTCACCAGGTTTTAAAGTTACCATATGAGTTGCAGGATTACTGTAATCAATGACTTCACTCGTAATTTTTACTGTTTCTTCTTTCTTACTGTTATTTTTAATCTCCCACAGAAACATTCCGTCACCTTCCTCAAGGATTTTACTTCCGAGTACACAGTAAACAGGGAATATTTCGAGAGGATAATCAATATTTACCACTGAAATTTCTGCACATGCAGAAAAACCTGACAGACAGAGAATAAAAAAGATACTGAAAAATATGTGTAATTTTTTCATAACAGACCTCCTTATTTATTTATACATTAAATAATCCCATCATTTTTAGAGTCTATACATAATTATCGTAACGCGTTACGCGTTAAGCGTCACGATTTAATATATGTGAGACAGTTGTTTAATTGTCATTCCTATATATTATAAAAGCTGACTGGTAATAGCCAAAAAATTATTTTCTTCCGTAATCAGCTCTTATTTCCCCCCAGGCTTTTGTTTCCCATTTCAATATTTTATTGGTGTAATTATTTTCAATGAGCCATTTTTCGGCTCTATCTAAAAGATCAAATAATTTATCGTTTTTTTGACTCCTTTCCATTCTGGTATTTGCTTTTTTATTTTTAACCCATCCTATGGCAGTAATACTGTCACTGTATAAAGGAATAGTGCTGTTAATCTTTTCAAGATAGGCCAGGCCGTGAACAATTGCCAGAAATTCGCCTATATTATTTGTTCCACCTTCAAATGGCCCCTGTTTAAATATGATTTTTCCTGTTTTCGTATCTACACCTCTGTATTCCATAAATTGGCCATTTTCCGCAGCATCGACTGAAATACTTTCCTCTATCGGGTTTCCTATTCTTCTTATCTCTTCTTTTGAAAGTTCACATACATGTTTTCCTATAAAATCTTTACTGTTACTGTTAAAGGCTTCTCTTGCCAGTTCCATTGTTTCAAAGGATTTATATTTTGCACCGGTAAAACCGAGAACAAAATCTTTACATTCATCCCATGAGGTAAAGATACCTGTTTTTTTTCCTTTCCATATTACATAAAATTTCCTTTTTCCCATTTATCTACTGCTCCTCACCAGACGAAAACCGAAAGCAAAACCGTCATAGCGGTCTCCCAGGGCATGAGGCATCCCAATAGATGAACTGCAGAGATCATTTATATAACAGCCTCCCCGAACTGTTCTATGACTTCCCACATAATCTCCTGATAAAGGGCCGCAGGGATTTAGATCATTATCGGATGAATAATATCCAAACCAGTCACTGCACCATTCCCACAGATTGCCATTCATATCAAAAAGGCCGTAAGGATTGGCTTTTTTCTTTCCCACTTCATGGGAATGATTTTGCGAATTATCTTTATACCAGCAATATTCCCCTCCATTTCCATTACCCCAGAAATAATCTGTTTTTGTTCCCCCCCTGCAGGCATATTCCCATTCTGCTTCAGTAGGAAGACGATAGCCGTTTTTAGTTATATCCACATTTCCCCTGTTATTTATATCTCCATAACATTTTTCCAGTCCTTCTACATCACTGAGCCAGTTACAATAAGCCACTGAACCGCTCCATGTAACCCATGCCACAGGGATATTTTCAGAACCATGGTTGACTTTAAATGCTGTATTTTCAAAGAGGAGATCCTTTGAGTCATAGGAATCTCCGAACCACCATTTCACATCTTCTTCTTTCTGATTACCCATAAAATTCAAAAATTCTACATATTCTCTATATGTTACCTCATATTTACCCATATAAAAATCATCTACTGTAACCTTATGGGCATTTCTCTGAGCTGAAAATTTACTGTTTGAATCTCCCATTTCATAGGTACCGCCTTTTACAAGAACCATATCAGGTTTTACAGGTTTGACTGTATTTACATTATTACCTGTAATAACCTGAGCAGATGACGGAACTGGAATCTTTTCCATATCTCTCTGATTAGCAGTAACAGGCTTATTAAGATAAGTTACTATAATAAGACCTGCTATTAACAATAATATACCGACTAAAACAAATAAAAGACTACGAGGTTTCTGCCCTGCCCCTGCCATGAGAAATGTTACATTGGCTTCAATTCTGTCCAGTCTTTTGTTTATCTGTTCAAACTGATTATCACTGTGTATTAATTTTTCATTTACTTCAATTTTGATATCATTTATTTCTTCTCTCATATTGTCCATAAATACGACCTCCTTAATCTCAGGAATGATAATTAAATAACTTAATCGTGATGCGTAACGCGTGACGCGTGACGCGAGAAAGAAGACTAAATTAAATTCGATTCCTTACTGATTGAATTGATTCGACTGATTAAACGAAAATACCTTCAGGAGAAGAAATAAAAAGGGTTGATACAATGAATAATAATTAAATAATTTTTGATAAAAGTGATAGCCGGGGGAAACCTCTGGACGGTTCTTTATCTATATTGACCTTTAAAGAAAATACATTATAAATATTCTCTTCTGTAATAACCTCACATGGAGTACCTGAAGCATAAATAGAACCTTTACTGAGCAAGATCAGCCTGTTGCTGTACTGACATGCCAGATTAAGATCATGGGCAACCATGATTACAGTAATATGTTCCTCTCTGTTTAATAATTTAATAGTATCCAGAATATCTATCTGATAATTTATATCAAGACTTGATGTGGGTTCATCAAGGATTAAAACAGAAGGTTTTTGAGCCAGAGATTTTGCAATCATAACCCTCTGGCGTTCACCTCCTGAAAGTTCCGTTACAGGCCTTTTGGCAATGTGAAGAGTGCCGGTTTTTTCCATAGCAATATTTATTATATCCTTATCGTCTTTACTTTCATTCTGAAATGTTCCAAGGAAGGGAAATCTGCCCATAGAAACTATTTCTCTTACAGTATAAGGGAAATTTATAAAACCATCCTGTAAAACAAAAGCAAGTTTTTTTGCAAGTTCTGGCTGATTAAAACTTTCCAGTTTCTGGCCCATAAATTTTATAGTACCTTTTAAAGGTTTTATAAAACCTGACATGAGACGGAGTAATGTAGATTTACCTGTTCCATTTGGGCCTGTAACAGACAGAAACTCACCTTCGAAAACATCAAAAGTAAGTTTTTCTAGAATAAAATCTGCTTTATATCCAAAAGCCACATCTTTTATTTCAAATATTTTCATCTATAAAACCTCATTATTAGTAACGCGTGACGCGGGGATTACTCATATAATGTCGTAAAATCTGAAATATTTTCATAGAAAACCTCAGAAGAAAGAAAATTTTCTCTTTTTTAAGAGATAACAGAAAAAAGGCGCACCAAGGAGGGCAGTAATTATACCTACAGGCAGTTCTACAGGAGATATAATGGTTCTGGCAATAGTATCGGAAAACACCAGCAGTATAGCACCTGTTATGGCAGAAACAGGTATGAGGAAGCGATTATCAGGGCCGAAGATCATCCTTACCATATGGGGAACAATGAGTCCTACAAAACCTATTATGCCACTTACAGAAACAGCAGAAGCAGTAACAAGAGAAGCTGCACATATAAGGATAAATTTTGTTCTTTCCACATTCAGCCCAAGATAGTGGGCTGACTCGTCCCCCAGGGTCATAATATTAAGACTTCTGGAGTATAACCAGAGTATTACACTTCCCGAAAGAAGATATGGAAGAATTAATAAAATATGAGACCAGTCTTTTTCCGATAAACTTCCCATCATCCAGAATATTAATTTATGGAGATCTTCACCTGTTAAAAACATAATAAATGATACGAGAGACCAGAAAAAAGAACCTACTATGACACCGGCAAGTAAAAAAGTATCTACAGGAATTTTTCCTCTTACAAGAGATAATTGATATACGAGAAATACTGTAAACACTGCACCGATAAAGGCACAGAAAGGTGTGGGAGAAATAAAATAGATAAAAGTGTCGAGTTTAAAAAGAAAAGAACATCCTGCACCAAGTGCAGCACCGGCAGAAACACCTACTATATAGGGATCTGCCAGGGGATTTCGTAAAAAACCCTGAAAGGTCGCTCCCGAAATGGCAAGAGATGCCCCTACAAGACAGGCAAGCAAAATCCTGGGAAGTCTTATGAGAAACACTATATTCCAGTGTCCTTCTGAAAAATCTCCCTTTATTCCGGAAAATATTGACATAAACATAGAAGTTAACTCAGATATATCTATTTTTACAGAACCAAGGGATATAGAAACAATTATGAGTATAAAGAGTATAAAAAGAAGGATAAAAATATAAAAAACTTTTTTCATAGCTTAAAATTCCTCTTCTTGATTAAGCCAGAGGGCTATCTGTCTTATTGCCATAATAATACGGGGCGTGGGACGTACAAAAATATCAGGATCTATTTCATAAACATGTTTTTCTCTTATTGCAGATATTTCCTGCCAGCCAGTCCTAAAGATTACTCTGTCTCTGGTTCCCGGCGTTGAAACTATAATGACCTGTGGATCTTTCTCTACCACCCATTCACTGCTTATCTGTATGTCATTTTTTTCCATATAGCCTGCTATATTTATCCCTCCTGCAAGAGTTATAATATCATTTATAAAACTTTTAGCTCCTACAGTCATAAGAGGATCAGGCCATATCTCCACAAATACTTTTGTTTTCTTAGGAGGAAATTTTTCTCTTATGTCTTTTACCTGTTCTTTCAATGAATTAACAAGTTGATGACTCACTTCATTCTCACCTGTAGCTTTTCCCAGAAGAACTATGGAATTAAATATACCATCCACATCTTTTGAATCTAAAAATAAAACTGTTGCCCCCATAGAATCAGACCGGGAAATTAAATTATCAGAGAGTCCATTATCTGCAACAATTAAATCAGGATGAAATTCCAGAAGTTTTTCAATGTTCAGATTTACATCTCCTATTTTCGGTTTTTTTAAAGCATCAGGAGGATAGTCGCAATGTCCTGCCACAGCTACCACTTTTTCAGAAAGACCGAGATAAAAAAGTAATTCAGTAATACTCGGACTCAGGGAAACAATCCTGTGAGGCTGTGATTTAACAGTAATTTTCCTGCCGGAACTGTCTGTTAAAGTCACAGGAAACAGATCTTTCCCCGACGATAATGTTATAGTAAAAAGAAAAAATAATAAGACTATATATAATGAAACCTTATTCATAATAATCCACCTTTTATAAAAATCGTGACGCGTAACGCGTGACAGGAGGTAAGATTAAATTGCCTCACAAATCACTGTTTCAAAATCGAAAACCCCACCTTATTTGAGATGGGGTTTTTCCTCATTTCCCTTTTCTCCGAAGGTAATTAAGATTTTTCTACCGGCCAGGTTTCCTGACTCTCAGATCATAATGACCCTGCGCCTTCCCCTCTATAGAGAGTGGCATATTGCAGGAACACTCCCTGATCACAGTGGCGGGAACCGTGTCAGATTTAACTGAACTTCCCTACACCGGCAAAATCTATATAAATCGTGACGCGTGACGCGTGACGCGTGACGCGTAACAGGTAATCCTGTTCACCTCACTATGTTCATATAATCTCAATTTTTCTCTATTCGACTTTAAAAACTTTATTCCTTCCCCATGCCTTTTTCCTTGAGTTCATCTTCATTTCCTCCTCTGCCGAGGAATTCTTCAAGTTTTTTCTTTACGCCATCTTCAACCTTCTGTCCAATTCTTTCATTATGTTCAGGTAAACCATAAATTTTATCAGGCTGCAGAATTTGCTTCATATCCCTCTTTGCTACCTTTGATATTTCTCCTATATTCTCATCATTTACCTGATTGATATTAAACCCTGCTTCTTCTGCCGCTCTATTTATATTTGTTATGCCCTTGAGATGAATTTCTTCCATCATCATTTCTATTTTTTTCTGTTCCTGCTGCGGGTCTGTTTCATCAGAACTATCACCTTTTTTTTCACCTTTTATTTCTTCATTACCCTTTCCCTGATTAATATGAGCAGTTTCAGGTTTTGTAACCTTTGCTGTTTCATTTTCATTTGTTTTATTTACCTTTTTATCACCTGTCTCCTTATCAGATTCTTTTGTTTTTTCAAGTTCTTTTGTTTTATCTTTTTCCTCTATTCCGGCTTTATCCTTATCACCTGTCTTATTCTGTTCCTTTACTGATTTATCTTCTGCTCCATCCTTTATATCCTTTGTTTTTTCAGTTCCTGCATGTTTATTCAGGGTTTCCTTTAAAGCATTGACTTTTTCGTCCATGTCACCGGCTTTTGACACATTTTTTCCCTGGAGATTTTCCTTAATGGCAGATACATTACCGGTCAATTCATTTACAGAACCTGTCTGTCCGATCTGGCCGCCATGTTTTATACCATCTACTTTATTATCCATAGATCCTGCTATTTCAGATACTTTACCCTGTTGCGTAGCCTGTACACCCTGAACCTGCCTGGCACCATGTCCTCCCATGGCTGCAGCACCGGCAGACTTTTGATTTTCTTCAGCCTTACTGCCTGGCCCTGTAACCTCATCTATAGATTTCTTTACATCGTTAACCTTATTATTTACATCACTGTCTTTAATATTCTGAACCTTATTATCTGCCTGTGCATCCATAGATAAATCAGACTTATCTGTTGTATCTATCTCTGGAGTCTTTTCCTGAGGTGATTTCTGTTCCTGACTTTTTTCCCCTTTTTTATCTATATCTTTTTTATCCTCTGGTTTCTGTTCTTTCGTAATTTTTGTTGTATTCTGAGATATATTAACATTGCTGATATTAGAAGAATAAGATCTATAATCACTGGTTCTTTCAATCTTCATAAAGGCATACCTCCTTTATCTTATAGTAATTATTAAATATATCACTTATATTTTTTAAAAGTAAAGATAGAAAATAATAAATCATAGAGAAAATTACTCTATAAATTTTTTGCAAAATTTTTCACTTTATATTATAATATATTTACTTAAAGGAGATTAAAAATGTGCGGTATTTGTGGTAAAGTAAATTTCAGAACTCCTCCCGGCAAAGAAAAATTAGAAAAAATAAACCAGAAATTAACCCACAGGGGACCTGACTTTGGATGCGTCATGGAAATTGATAGCATAGCAACCTTCGGGCACAGAAGATTGTCCATAATAGATTTATCTGCACTCGCCCACCAGCCAATGCAGGATCTATCAAAAGTATACACAATAACTTATAATGGAGAAACATATAATTTCCAGGAAATAAAAAAAGAACTGATCCAATATGGATATCATTTTAAAAGTAATTCTGATACAGAAGTAGTACTCTATGCCTATATTCACTGGGGTGTAAAATGTTTTGAAAAATTTAACGGTATGTTTGCCCTGGCCATATGGAACAGTAAAGAAAAAGAACTTATACTGGCAAAAGACAGGTTCGGGAAAAAACCTCTTTACTATACCCTTTTAAATGATGAAATTACATTTGCATCGGAACTTACAGCATTGATGGAAGATAAGGAAATAAAAAACAAAGTTACTCTGTCAATATCTGCCATCAATCATTATCTGGCCCTCGGATATATACTCAGCCCTCTCACTATTTACAGAGAAATATATAAACTTGAACCTGCTACCTATATAAAATTCAAAGATGGTAAAACAACTGAAAAAACAAGATACTGGGAATATAAAGATTATTTTTTAAGACTAACAAAAGAAAAAGAAAAAGAAATAAGAGAAAATCTGGACCATTTATTTGATAAATCTATCAGATATAGACTTATAAGCGATGTGCCTGTAGGGGCTTTTTTAAGCGGAGGTCTTGATTCAAGTGGAGTGGTGGCCTTTACGAAGAAATATAATAAAGACTCATTACACACCTTCAGCATAGGTTTTTCCTATGAAAGCTATAACGAAGCACCTGATGCAAAACTTGTTTCCGATTATTTGAAAACAATTCATCACGAAAAAATCTTTGATAAAGATCTGGATAAAGATATAATAAATAAGTGTATAAGTAAATATGACGAACCATTTTCTGACACATCTCTCATACCTATGGTTGAGGTCTCAAAACTTGCTTCCACATATTTAAAAGTAGTACTTTCAGGAGATGGCGCAGATGAAATATTTGCCGGTTATGAAACATACAAAGCTGATAAAATAAAAAAAAGCTTTGATATACTTCCAGGTCAGATAAGGAATGGACTTGCTTCATTATTAAATAAACTGACAGGAGAAACAAATAAAAAAGTAAGTTTTGGTTTCAAATTAAAACAATTTTCAAAAGGTCTACCCAAAGATTACCATTATGCCCATTATGCATGGAGAGAACTGCACAGTGAAAGTGAAAGGATTTCTATTATAGGCGCAGAATATAAAGATGAAATCATATCTTCAGATCCTTATCTTGTCTTTAAAAAATACTATGATGAAGTACCAGAACTTGATTATATAAGCCAGCATTTATATGTAGATGTAAAAACATGGCTTTCCGATGATATACTGGTAAAAATAGATAGAGCTACTATGGCATATTCTCTGGAATCAAGGTCTCCTTTTTTAGATAAAGATCTGATAGAATATGCAGCAACGATTCCTTCACAATATAAGATAAAAAATAATGGTAAATATATACTAAAAAAAATGCTGGAAAAATATCTTCCCAAAGAAACAATTTACAAGAAAAAGTCCGGTTTTAATGCTCCTGTGAATAACTGGCTCGGTAATAATAAAGAAAATGAGTTTAAATTTTTTAATAAATATGTTTTAAAGGAAAAAGGAGTCAATTATTCTATAAGTGTAATAAAATGAAAAAACTTAATCTTGGTTGCGGACAGTTTTCCAAAAAAGGTTTTATAAATGCAGATATCAGCATGGATACACCGGCAGATATTTTCTGTGATTTGAGTAAAATGCCCTATCCTTTTAAAGACAATTCCTTTGAACTGGTTATTGCAGAACATGTACTGGAACATCTGGAAAATCCTTTTGAAGCTATGAAAGAGATAAGCCGCATATTAATTCCCGGAGGAAGAGTAATTATAAAAGTTCCTCATTTCAGCAGAGGTTTCACACATCCTGAACATAAAAGAGGTTTTGATGTAAGTTTTTATTATTATTTTTATCCTGATTGTAAAGCTGGCTATACAGGTCTTAATATGAATTTTAAAAGTGTTACTATGAAATGGTTTGCCCAGGAATATCTGAAAAAAACTGTGCTATCCAGTCATTTATATATTATATGTAAAACCATTGGAACTATCCTGGACTTTCTGGCAAATCTGTCTCCCTTTTTTTGTTCCAGAGTCTGGGCATTCTGGGTAGGAGGGTTTGAAGAGATTGAATTCCAATTTATAAAGCCAGGAAGTGATAAAAAAAATGAATGAAGAGAAAAAGATGCTCTTCCGCTAGTACTTTGATATAAAAAGTGGTTTAACTTTCCCACCTCTTGTTGTAAAATAATTACAAAAAAAAGGGAAAAATCTGTGGAGGTAAAAAGATTAAAGAACTCGGCTTGATAATAAGCACTACATTACTTGAACGTTTAAACCTGACTTTTAGACAATCCCTTTCTCCTTTAGTACGTAAAACACCTGGTTTCTCAAAGAAAGTTTCTAATTTGCAGATGCAGGCAGATTTCTTTCAAGTATACTACAATTTTGCAAGACCTCATCTCAGTCTTCGAATTCCTTTGGATGTTCCTGTTCATTTCGATGGATGTGTAAAAAGAAAATATTCTTTAGTAACTCCAGCTATGGCTACAGGTATTACTGAGCATCTCTGGACTTTTAAAGAACTTTTGACTTTTAGAAAAGGGGTAATTTTATAAACAAAGTATTAGCAGAAGAGCATCTAACTTCATTACTTATAGAATATCCCTTATTTCAATTTTTTGTATCACGATACAGAAAATAATTTTTTGTAAAAAATTACAAATTAGAACAAAACTTTTTAGAACCACTCTAAATCATTCTTTTACTCCTCTGGCTTTGCGAATTTTTTCCAGGAATTCCCCATCAACTTTACAGCCCAGTTCTTTCATTTTCATAACATCATTCCATGCTCTGTTATATTCTCTTTTCATAAAATAGGAAAGAGCTCTATTGGAATATGCATTGGGATAATCAGGCTTAATCTCAAGAGCCCTGTTGAAGTCTTCTATGGCTTTATCATACGCTCCTCTTTTATTATAGGCATTCCCGCGGTTATTATAGGTCCTTGCAGCTTTTTCATTAATTAAAGTAGATTGACTTCCGAATCTGTAGAGCAATAAAATCTGAGAATTACTGTCAAAATCATTTATATTCAAAGCTTCTGTATAATCGGCTATTGCTTTTTCATAGTCACCTTTTTTACTGTAACAATCGCCTCTGTAGAGATAATAAATTGAATCACGGAAAAAATCTGCAGCCCTTGTATAATCATCTATTGCCCTGTCATATTCTTCCATTTCAAAATAAGCACATCCTCTGGAATAATAGGATATATTATTGCCATAAACCTTTATCTGAGCATTCCACAGAGTTATACTGTCTTTCCATACTTTACACCTCTCACGGGTCAGATATGAAAAAATCATTATGATTGTCACACAGATAATCAGTAAAAAATTTCTTTTCAAAGGGGATGAATAAAATTTCTTTATATACAGCCAGGAAATAAACTCTGCTGCCACATAGAATAAACCGATTGAAGGAATATAATTATAATGGTCCTGAACCATTCTGTTAAAAGGCAGGAATAAAATGATAGGTAATATAGTAATCAGGAAAAAACCTGCTGCAAAAAAAATTTTTTTTGTATATCTTACAGAAAGACATATAATTAACATCAGTAATAATAATGCAAAAAATGATATAATAACAGAACCTGGAAGTAAATTTTTTATTTTCTCAGGATAGGGATAAATAAGAGCCAGTTTTACAGGATATACTGTTTTATATAAATAATAAAACAGATTATAACTGGCATAAAAAAACCTGTCATAAGACATTACATTAATTTGCCTGATCGGGTAAGCAACAGAGGCATGCATATTAACCATTATTGCCAGAAAAGACATCAGAAAAAATGGAATCTTTGAAGGCAACAATTTTATAAAGGCCTTTCCTTTAAGATTATAATCAAATAATATTAATAAACAGGGAAGAGTAGCAGTAGTAGGTTTTGATAAAAGTGATAAAAAGAATAATATAATTGCCAGATAATAATATTTAATATGGCCTTTCTTGAGAAAATAGAGATATGAAATAATAGCACCAAGAAAGAAAAATGTTGAAAGAACATCTTTTCTTTCTGAAATCCATGCGACAGATTCTACATGAACTGGATGAATAGCAAATAAAATAGAAACAATAAAAGAAGACAATATATCTTCATTCATTGTATAAATAAGCCAGAATAAAAGTAAAGAATTCAATAAATGAAGTGTAAGATTCGTAGCATGATATATAAATGGATTAAGTTGAAAAAAATGATATTCTATTGCAAAAGAAAGGAGAGTCAGAGGATGATAAAAAGTAAAGTATATAGAGGTAAAGATTATTTTGATATTTTCCAGGGACAGATGAGTTATTAATTTATTCTCAATTACCTGACATACATCATCCCAGTTTGTAAAGCCATTTTCTAAAGAAGGATAAAAAGAAAAAAAAGTAATAAATAATATTAAATATATAGATATTTTTATATCAAATTTTTTTATCATAAATGACAGAATGCTCCTCATAGTCAAATACCACCGACCCTGTCGGTGGCCTGAAATGAGTCATAACTTCTATTTAAAATTCTATCCTATAGTGATATAATGTAAATGTTTTAGTGAAAGGATATAGTAGGTACCATACTCCTGAATTTTTCAATTAAATCTTCAAATGACTGTTTCTTTAAAAGATTTTCTATATCATCTATATCTTTTAGTAATTTATCTCTTTCTAAAGAACCGGTTTTTACAGATAGTATTTTGGGATTGTCAGTTTTAAGTAATTCTTCTTCATTATCATGAAGACTTTCTGTCAACTTCTCACCAGGCCTTAGACCTGAAAAAACTATGGGAATATCATGTTCCGGATCATAGCCGGAAAGTTCAATGAGATTTTTAGCAAGGGTAAGAATATTCACAGGACGTCCCATATCAAGTATGAAGATTTCTCCCCCATGTCCCATAGAAGCTGCCTGTAATATGAGTAATACTGCTTCGGGAGCAGTCATAAAATAACGGGTCATATCAGGATGGGTAACAGTAACAGGACCTCCGAGACCTATCTGATGTTTGAAGGTCTGTACCACACTTCCTCTCGTGCCAAGTACATTTCCAAAACGAACTATTATAAATTTTGTTTTAGAATTTATGGCATATGACCTGACTATTTTTTCGGCAATTTTCTTTGTTCCTCCCATGACACTGGAAGGCATTACAGCTTTATCCGTAGAAACCATAACAAAACGTTCTACTCCATATTTATTAGAAGCTTCCACTAAATTCCTTGTTCCAAAAATATTATTTGCTATTGCTTCATCAGGATGAGATTCCATAAGAGGAACATGCTTATGAGCTGCAGCATGAAAGACAACGGTAAAATTATATTTTTCAAATATTTTATAAATTTTTTCCCTGTTTTGAATATCACATATTATCTGCTTCAGCTCAATAGAAGAAGCTCTTAAGCTGAGTTCAAGATAACTTTCATGGATACTGTTTTCACCATGACCTAAAAGATAAAGACTCTGAGGTTTAAAGTTAACTATCTGACGGCAGAGTTCTCTTCCTATAGAACCACCTGCTCCTGTCACAAGAATCTTCTGTCCTTTTATAAAATCAGCAATCTCCGGATTATCAAATTTAACCGGTTCTCTGCCAAGTAAATCTTCTATTCTTATTTCTCTGCTCTGAGTTAAAGTTACGTTACCATCCAGTATCTCTGCAACAGATGGTATTATAGAGATATCAACGTCCATCTGTTTTCCCACAGACAGAATCTTATTTATAAGCTGCCGGGAAATTACAGGAAGGGCAATTGTTATTTTCTCAACCTTATATCTGGAAATAAGTGAAGGAATATCCTCAATTACTCCAAGGACAGGAACGCCATGAATTTTCACATTTTTCTTTCTCGTATCTTCATCTACAAAACCTACAGGTCTATATTCAAGATCCTTCTGGCGAAGAATTTCTCTTGCATATCCTTCTGCTTCATCACCTGTTCCTACTATAAGCAGATTTCGAGACGAACCTCTGAATTTCTGTCTTAAACTTACCCACTTGAGAAGTATTCTGATACCACCTACGAGACTGAGACATATAAGCCAGGAAATTATTGTAATACTCCTGGGATAAAAAGTTCCTCCACTCACAAAAACAGGTATGGAAAATAGAATAAAACATAAAGAAACACTGTTAAAAATTGAAACAACTTCAGATACACCTGCATAACGCCAGACTTTTCCATAAAGACCGAAGAAGTAAAACACAATGATACAGAATAAAATAAAAATAATGATTTTTATTAATTCTATACCGGAGACCCATTTCAACATGAGATAAAGGCCTCCGTCTTCTTCAAAAAATCTGAGTAAAAATGCCAGAAAAATACTTGAAGGTATAAGGATTATATCTAATATAATTAAAAATAGTTGTTCCTGCCAGTTAAACATTTTTCAGCTATCAACTATCAGCAGTCAGCTATCAGCTAAAATGAAATATTTATAGTTAACTGCTAAAAGCATGAAAATTCTTCCCTCTCTTTGTAAATAAAATGGATGAACAGAAATCCATAAAATCCCTAGAGATTTTTAATTTCATTCCTTGCTTCATACAGATTATATATAAGTTCTGAAATAGTTTTAACCATGTCATCAGTCATAGACGAATAAATAGGAAGACAGATTACCTTTTCTGATATTTCATCAGTAAAGGGTAATTTACAGTTCAAATCCATATGTCTGAGAGCTTTCTGACGATGATTCGGATAAAAATATTTCCTTGTAGATACCCCTTCTGCTTCAAGGGCCTTATAAAGCAAATCTCTTGAGAGTTCGAAAGAAGGTTCTATTAATATAGAAAAATCCTTATAAGAACTTTTACCAGCAGGATTTATTTTTTGAAAAGAAATACCGGGAACAGTGGAAAGATATTTTTTATAGAGAGAGGCCAGATGATTTCTCAATTGTGCATTTTCATCCAGAAGCTTAAGAGAATAAATACCTGCTAAAGAGTTAAATTCCGCAAGCCTGGCATTAAGTCCTTTAAAAATACAGTCATAATCACCGGGATTTCCATATTCAATAGCAGTTCTTATTTTTTCTGCCAGTTCTCCGTCTTCTGTAGTTATTACACCGCCTTCTCCTGTGACTAAAAGCTTGGTAGGACTTGTAGAGAAAACCTCTGCATCACCACATCTTCCAAGAGTCTTACCATTAAGTTCAGATCCAAAGCCATGGGCACTGTCAAAAATCAACTTCAAATTATAACGTATAGAAATATCTTCCAGCACTTCCACATCTGCAGGGTTTCCAAATATATGTACTGCCATGATAGCAGAAGTCTGTGAAGTAATAGCTTCTTCCACTCTGGAAGGTATTATATTGAAGGTTTCCCGGTCGCAGTCTACAAATACAGGTTTTAAATTATTCCACATAATGGCATGAACTGTTGAAGGGAATGTAAAGCTTGGTACTATCACTTCACCTTTCAAATCCATACAATGAAGAACCATAATCAGTCCAAGGGTACAGCTTGAAACTCCTATGGCATTATTTACACAGAGATATTCTTTTAATTTTTCTTCATATTCTTTAAGATATTTACCTTTAGTAAGCATGCCAGATGAAAATATATCTTTCAATTTTATCTCCATATCTTCATAGGCAGGAAGTAATGGTTTAACGAAAGGTAATGGAGGGGAAAAGGTGGGATTGCCTCCTAAAACTGCAGGTTTTTTCATAAATTCAAGCTCCTTAATTCGTGATGCGTGACGCGTGACGCGTAACGGGTAACACTAGCTTCTTTTCTTTCTAAAATACTCTATCGTATTCCTGATTCCTTCTTCTATTTCTACAACCGGCTCCCATCCCAGTATTTCTCTGGCTCTGGATATATCAGGACGCCTGACTTTAGGATCATCCTGCGGGAGTTCTTTAAAGATTATCTTTCTATCACTATCCATTAATTTCAAAATCAAAGTGGCAAAATCCAGAACAGTTCTTTCTACAGGGTTACCTATATTGACAGGATAGACTTCCTCTGAAAGAAGTAATCTGTATATGCCTTCAATAAGATCTGTAACATAGCAGAAACTTCTTGTCTGTAAACCATCACCAAAAACAGTTAAATCTTCTCCGTCCAGTATCTGGTTTATAAATGTAGGCACAACCCTGCCATCTGAAGCTCTCATTCTCGGGCCATAGGTATTAAATATACGGACTATTCTCGTGTTAACTCCGTGATAACGGCTATAGGCCATAGTTATTGCTTCAGCAAATCTTTTGGCCTCATCATAAACTCCTCTCGGGCCTACAGGGTTGACATTTCCCCAGTAATCCTCTTTCTGAGGATTAACAAGAGGATCACCGTATATTTCAGATGTAGAAGCAAGGAGAAAAGTAGCATTTTTTTCCTTTGCCAGACCCAGTGCCTTATGGGTTCCTAAAGACCCTACTTTCAGTGTTTGTATGGGATAAGTTAGATAATCTATTGGACTTGCAGGTGATGCGAAGTGAAGTATATAATCTATCTTACCTTCTACATGGATAAAATTTGTAACATCATGTTTTATAAATTTAAATTTTTCATTACCAAAAAGATGGGCAATATTATCCAGATTACCTGTAATAAGATTATCCATACATATAACGTCATAACCTCTCATAAGAAAAAGATCACATAAATTAGAGCCAAGAAAACCTGCTCCCCCTGTAATAAGAACTCGTTTATTCATAATAATATCCTTTCCGTATGGACAGAACACTGTTCTGTCTATACCGTTAAAATCCTTTATTTCCATCTTTTCCGTAAATATCTTTCGGAAAAAGAACAACAGAAAAAGTCCTGAAAAATATTTTCATATCGAGCCATAATGAATAATCATCTATATATTCTATATCTTTTTCTATTCTCTCAGGCCAGGTAAGAGCATTTCTTCCGCTCACCTGGGCAAGACCTGTAATGCCAGGTTTTACTTCCAGTCTTCTTATCTGTCTTTCTGTGTATTTCTCTACCTGAGAACGGACAGTAGGCCTTGGTCCTATAAAACTCATTTCACCTTTTAATATATTTATAAATTGAGGGAATTCATCAATACTGGTCAATCGCAACAGGTTTCCCACCTTTGTTATCCTTGAGTCGTTTTTTTCAATTTCAAGACCTGCTCCTTTATGTTCAGCCCCTTCTACCATAGTTCTGAATTTATACATCAAAAAATCTTTCCCGTCTTTACCAACTCTCATCTGATTAAAAAAAACTGGCCCCCTGCTTTCCAGTTTTATCACTATAGAAATAAGCAAAGAAGGAAGAAAAAATACACAGAGAGCTGCTATGGAGATAAATAGATCAAAAAATCTCTTAAAAAACTTCTCTATTATAGTCATAAAAAGCTATAAATAATCTTCCCGTAACGCGTTACGCGTTACGCGTCACGAATTAACTATTTTTCTCCAAGTAAATATTTTAAAACAGAATTGTCAGGTTCTATAGAAAGACCTTGTTTCCATAACCTCCTGGCAGGCTCAATATGGCCTTCATCTCTATAAAATTGTCCCAGTTCAATATAGGCAGGAACAAAATCTCTTTTAAACTCCAGGGAAAGTTCCATATATTTCTTTGCTTCCCTGTAATTTTTCTCTTTACTCTTACATATACCAAGTAAATAATAAATTTCAGGATGTTCATTAATTCTACTCTGAGCAATTTCAATCTTATAAATATGCTCAAATATAATCCTGTTCAATCTCTTTATGTCAGAGGAGTCTGTCAGGCCTGTATCTATAAGTTTTTTCCCTTCACCTCTTATATGTAAATCAATAAAGGTACTCTTATCATAAAAATCATCTCTTTTAATAATGTCATTTAAATTATCAAGAAGTAATAACTGGCTATCCTGATCAATATAACCATCATCTATATGTTCAATAATCTTTTTCATCTCAGGTTTAAGGAACATATATATACGATTTATAGAAGGAGTTTTATGTTCTTTAAGACTTTTAACAAGAGATTCCCAGTTTAAAATTTCATTTTTATTTAACAGAGAAGAAGTACCGAGAAAATTAAAAAGATAGGGTTCTGCTTTTTTATAGTTATCTTCTGAAAAAAAGGTCAGTGCCATACTATATAAAGCATCACTGTTATCCGGAGAAAGCTCCAGAACTCTGGAATAATATGTTCTTGCAGGATCAAATTTTTTAAGAGTCAGATAAAGGTCGGCAAGACTGGAATTTGCTGCTATCATTTGTTCCCTGAATGTATCTTTCCGAAAAGACCATAAGCCATTTATATCTTTCAGATTTTTCATTATATTGGCGCCTTTTAACAGAATTTTTTCTGCTTCTTCTTTATTACCCTTTACAAGATAAATCTGTGCCAGAGTTGTATAAAACTGGGGATAATTTACCGGGTCATTTTCTATTGCACATTTAAACTGTTCCATAGATTTATCAAGAAATTCTTTATTGGAAAGATAATATTTTTCTATGTAGTAATGACCAAGATCACTGTGATAGGCCGCTTTATAAGGGTCCAGAGAAACACTCTGTTCAAGTTCCCTGATGGCATAATTAAGATATTCCTGCCTGGAATTAGACTTGTAGTGAAAAAATACAAGTTTTCCTCTGCTTCTATGATATTCAGGGTTTATAGGATCCCATTTTATAGCTTTTTCCAGAGATGAAAGTGTTTCAACAGAATTTCCATCTTCCTGAAACTTTCTGGCTCTTTCTTCTTCCATCTCCCCTTTCCAGAAACATAAGTATAAAAAAAGTGAAGAGGATAAAAATATAACTGTAATAACTATGGTGACAGATGGAATAAACCTGTTTTTACGAAGGAAATTATATTTCCTTTCAGGAAGAATAGATGAGATAAAAACAAAAAACATACCTGCTTCGATCCAGAATAATTGAGGTATTGCAGGGAAATTCCAGTCAACATCAATAAAAGAATGCATCATAGATGCGAACATTCCTGCAAAAAGCCCCAGAGCTGTAACATAATAATTTTTTTCCGTATAAAATAAAATTGCTTCAATTTCATCTTGAGTAAAATTCATTTCGCCAAGTTTTTTAACAAGCTCTTCTCCTTTAAATTCTATATATTCCAGAGATTTCAATCCTGCTAACTTAAAGGGATCTATAACTTTATCTGTTAATAAAGAATTAAAACTCCTGTTATCTATTTCATACCATTTTAACTCACCTTTTAAAATCAATTTAAATCCCCAGAAAAGTATGGTACATATTATAAGCATGAAAAAAATAAAACCTGCTATCCCTGTTTCTGCTGCAATCTGTGCATAATAATTATGGGTATAATGAGAAAAATATAAAACATTCTGTTGAAAGCGTGGATACACACGTCCAAAATTACCAAGACCAACGCCTGTAACAGGATTTTCGAAAGCAATCTTTACAGCACCGGCCCAGAATTGAAATCTTGCAGTTACAGAAGAATGTTCCAGATCAGCTATAGTTCCTGCCCTGTCAATAACAGCATTCATAGGATTACTACTGGTAACGGAAGGGAAAAAGTAAACAAATATAACAGCAGAAATTATATAAAATGATAATCTAAAAAGAACCAGTCCAAATCCCTGTTTTCTCAAACCTGCAAGCAACATCAGAAGAACCACTATAATGGCAATCCATCCTCCCCGTGACTGGGTAAGGAAAATACAGCTCAAAAATATTACACTCAAAACCATGAGGAAAACTTTTGGCCAGAAAGAAACTTTACCGTTCGACAGGCATATTACAAGAGGGAGTAGAATAAGTAAATAACCGGCCAGAGCATCACTCTGATAAAAAGTGGAATACATCCTGAAATCCTGAACTCCCGGAAAGAGTAAGAAAATAATACCAAGAAAAGAGATTATCGCCCCTGCAATTACAATAACTGTAATTACAGAATTTAATAATATTTTATCACTGACACTCGCCATTAACCACAGGAGTATCATATAATCCATAAGCCTGATAAGTTCCTCTATACTTGGTCTCATACATATAGAAAAACAAATTGACATAAACATCCAGAATACAAACAGTAATATAAAGGGAGCCAGATAGGGGATTTTATATGAATTATTTCTATTTCTAAAGAATATTACAAGAACAAATAAGAGGACAACAAGAAAATGAACCAGAGTAGCAGCTCTCATATGACGTCCGCCCCAGTCAAGGGGAGCATAGAGCAATATAAAGCTAATAACAATAAATAGAGGTACTCTCAATTTATTAATCAGAATACACCCTGCTTTCTATCTAATTTCCATCCAGAAGTGATGCAAATTCTGATGTACGAAGAGCTTTTATGAGTTCTTTTTCGTTTTTATCAATTATAATTTTGAGAGCACCGAGATTACTGCCAATACCACCGTTTACAACCAGAATTAAATTCCTGGTTATCATCTTAATAAATATTAATCCCTGTTGATATTCACTAACCCAGTAATCCATAGACTTCCAGGATTTCAACAGAGAAACACTTTCAGCTACAATATTTCCAAGGTTATCACCTGATTGTGCCGTAGAGGCTCTGACTACAATTCCACTTAAATCAACAATGACAACCTCTGAAACCATCTTATTTGAAGCAAAATCCTGAATAGTGTTTCCGAAAATTTCTCCAAGTTTTTTATAGCTTTCCTGTTTCTTTTTACGTTCTTCTTCTTTTACTCTGAGTCTTTCTTCTTCTTCTATTCTGAGTCTTTCTTCTTCTTCTATTCTGAGTTTTTCTTCTTCTTCTATTCTGAGTTTTTCTTCTTCTTCTATTCTGAGTCTTTCTTCTTCTTCTACCCTGAGTCTTTCTTCTTCTTCTACCCTGAGTCTTTCTTCTTCTTCTACCCTGAGTCTTTCTTCTTCTTCTACCCTGAGTCTTTCTTCTTCCTCTTTTCTTTTTTCTTCCTGTTGTCTTAATCTTTCTTCTGTTTCCAGTTCTGATTGTTTAACAAAACTGATAATTTCCTCAATATTTGTTTTACGTTTGATACACATCTGAAGATCAAACTCTAAAAAGATATCATCAGGGAAATTATTTAATGTATCATGATAGTCTTTTATCTGTTCTTCCAGATCCTCTTTTTCCTTTAATAACTCATCTGAGAACTGACGAACACCTTCCAGTTCAGGCAAAAACTCGGGCAGACTATTTAATTTTCCTACAATTTCCTCGGAAGGATGTATATTTTTTTTCTGTAACTGTGCCAGTAGAAATCTGGCTTCAATATTATGAGGAGCGTCCCATAAAAGTTTTACAAGTTCAACATAAGCTTCATTAATCATTCTCTGATATATATATATCCTGACAATAGAGTTTTTTGCCTTTAAATTATCAGGATCAATTTTGATGATTTTCTGATAACATGATAGTGCCGCAAGTTTTTTACCTCTCTTAAGATTGGCATCAGCATATAACATCAACGAAGGAATATCTTCCGGTCTCTCTGTTATCATCTCTTCATATTTATCAATCTGATGATCCAGACTAGTTTTCATTAAAATTCCCCTCTTTCGGCAAGTAAAAAATAAATCTACTACCTTTATCAAGTTCGCTTTCCACTCTAATACTTCCTCCATGAACTTCAAGAATATATTTCACATTTGCAAGGCCCAGGCCTATTCCTTTTATCTTTGTTGTAAGTTCACTGTCACCTCGATAAAATTTTTCAAATAAACAGGGAATAACCTCTTCAGATATACCTATACCATTATCTACAACAGTTACTTCCCAGCTCTTTTCTTTCTCTGTTAAAATAACTGATATATCTCCTCCATCAGGTGAATATTTAATAGCATTGCTTAATAGATTAATCATAACCCTGTAAAGCATATCCTCATCACCTGAGAGAGGACAGACATACAGTTTTGGATTAAATATAATTTTATGAACAGCCTGAGGAGAAATTACCAGTATTGATTTATTTATAATATTAACAAGATCTATTTTTTCTTTTTTAAATTCATAACGTCCTGCTTCGAGTCTGGATAAATCAAGTAAATTATTTATCAAATCCAGTAACCGGGATGATTCTTCCTGGATAATAGAAAGGTATTTTTTTCTCCTGTTTCCATCAAGTTCTTTATTAATAAGTATATCTACAAAACCCATAATAGAAGTAAGGGGAGTACGTAACTCATGAGAAACCATAGAAACAAAATCAGATTTCATCTGTTGTATTTTTTTCATATGAGTTATATCATGAAAAACTATGACCTTACCAAAAATTTCGAATGAACTATCTCTTATAAAGGCAGAATGGACATCAAATATTCTTCCATCTTTACCCAGGGGTATTTCAATGAAATTGATTTCATCTTTATTTTCTGAAATTCCTTCAACAAGAGAGGTAAATTCAGGTTCCAATATTAACTCTTTATAATTCATACCTTCTAACGAAGAATGATTTACACAGAAAAGTTTTTCCAGTGCCGAATTAATCAGTACAATTTCAGAAGAATCGTTTAAAACCATAACTCCATCTGAAAGACTCTTAAGCACTGCTTCTGTCTTAATTTTTTCAAAGGTTATTTTTCTGTTAAGTTGTTCTAATTCTCCGGCTCTTTTCTTTTCCAGATCATAGAGACGGGCATTTTCAATAGCAATAGCTGCCTGATCACCTATCATAGAAAGAAATTTCAGCTGATCTTCTGTGAAGTCATCTTTAGGAGAAGCTTTTCTCAGATTTAAAACCCCTCTTAACTGATTTTTAACTTTAAGTGGTACACAGAGACTCGACTTTATATCTTCCTGTCTGACAACAACATTGGTAAATTCACTGTTATCAGCTTTTCCTACAAGTAACAAAGGTTCTCCTGTTAAAGCAACTTTTCCTGATATACTATCACCGATTTTTACCGAAACATTTTTAAGCTTATCCATATCAAGTCCCATGGCTACAGCAACAACCAGTTCTTCCTGCTCGTTAAGAAGCATAATAGAACCGGCCTGTGCTCCAAGGTACTTTATAGTCATTTTCATAATAAGATCCAGTACTTCAGAGAGGTTCAGAGTGGAATTTATAGCTTTAGCTATTTCATATAAAGCCAGTAATTCTTCTGAAGTTTTATAAGATGATAGAATATCTGACATAATTTAACTTTCTATAAATTCAGGTTTTGGGTTTCAGGTTTTGGGTTTCAGGTTTTTAATCTCCATGACCCAACACCCAACACCCATAACCCTTAAACAAAACTAGATTTTACAACATAAAAACAGATTATTAACATATGACTTCCTCTCTGAAGAGAGAAAGTCATGTGAAATAATAAAATATGTTACCTAAATAGCTGCTCCTAAGGCCTTCTTTTGTTTTCTAACTTCATATCTTATCCTGCCAAGGTTGGCTCCCTTGGTAGCAATAATAACAAGAATCTTATCTTCTGACACAGGTTCCATAGCAATAACATTATCAACATATTCAATAACAGAATGTGTGACTACACCTTTGGATAATTGCTGTCCCATAATCTCTGCAGATTTCAAACCTTTAGAGGCCAGAAGGCCAATATCATTTAAATCTGCAGAGGAAAAATTTTCTATTACACTGTTCAATATCTTACCCTGAGAATCAACTATTAAGCCTGCCACTACACCGCCTAATCTTATAAATTCATTTAAAATATCTTCTGCTGCTGACAAAGGACACCTCCATATAAAATTAATTGGACATTTTTTTTGGCAAATTAATACGTCCACCTTTAGAGCCTAAAGTTGATATATCCTTTTGAGCTTCAGAGTTCTTCCCCTTTTGCGGCAGTTCTATTCTCATGGCTTTCATAGGCCCTGCCCTGTCACTGGAAAATTCCGGAAAAGAAGGAGAATCCTCAATTTTCTTATCTTTACTCGATGGCATATCCTTTCTGGGAAGCTCTATCTTACGCCTATCTTCACTTTTTCTGGAAGAATGAGAAATGGGAGTAACCTTTTCGGGAAGTGAAAAATCTACTTTACTCTTTCTTCCCTGTTCTAAAGGAGAATCCATTGGACTTCTTGCATCAAATTCCGAATTCTGTAAAGAAGAATAGTCTGTTAAATCCATGTTTGAAGACATATCACCATAAATATTATCTGACATATCTTCCGAATTAAAATCCTTATGTAAATTAAAATCTTTTTCCTGAAGAAGAGAATCTTCATATAATTTAATTTCAGATTGAAGCAAATCTAATTCATCTTCACCTGGAGATGAACTTATCAGATAATTAGGCCTGGAAGAATTCAATTCATCCTGAGAAATTAATTTATAATCCATATCAGATGAACCGGAAGATTCAGATCTGACAAAAGGATCATTTGGCAACACTTTAACTCTGGAAATTTCAGAGGAAATTACTATTTCCTGTTGCTGCTTTTTAGACACACTGGCTATAATAAGCCATACAATAAGAGCGATAAAAATAAAAGTGCTTATTGCAAAGAAAAACCATAAAGTATCGAGATTATTATGAGCAAATCTTTCAAGATTATTTAACATCATGGTTATAGAAGATAAAGCAATCAAATCAATTGGCATATTAATCACCTTCAACAGGAGGTTACTCTGTTTCAAAACTAAATTCTATAAGTTTCGGATCCGTATCTTCAGGCTCTTTAGTAGTTTCTATTTTTCTGGTCATCTCCATAATCTTTTCCATAGTATCTTTAAATTTTATATTTATTTCACATATTCCTTCATAGGCTTTCTTGGCATCCTTATATTTACCTATTTCTTCAAAGGTTTTTCCAAGATCATAACGAAGTTCAAGATACTCATCATCTGACATACCTGTTGCATCGAGTCCAATTTCCAGAATTTTACGGAACTGACGGGATGCCAGTTCTTTAAAGCCTTCCTGATAAAAACAATGACCTATCATTTTTAAAGAAGAAAGTTTCCTGGAACTCTCTTTTGATGCAGCAATAAAAGCTCTTATGGAATCCTCAATAAAGCCTATTTTTTTATATATGATACCCCAGTTATAATAAGCTTCTGCAAGCTGGGGATCAACAATTTCATTAATCTTAACATTATCTACCAGTTCATAAACATTACCGGAGGCAATCAGTTTTTTAGACCATTCTACAGCACTATCAAGATCACCCTTACTGGCACAGGTAAGGGTTAATTTTGAATATATACCGGGGTAACCTGATGAATTATCCAGAACCTTTAAATAATTGACTATTGCTTCGTCCCACATTTGATTATCAAAATAAACATTGCCCATACATATATGAAGAACAGGACTGTCATTATTATCTTTTAAGGCCTGCTGAAATGTTAAAACAGCTTTCTCTAAATTGCCGCTCTTAGCCTGAGAATTAATAAGAGAACAGTATTCTTCCACTACTTTATCTTTAAGACCTGATTTATCATACAGATTTATAAGTCTTTGCCTGTAATCAAGGTTTTCCGGTGCTAATTGAATAATTTTTGTATAAAAATCAATACTTTCTTCTTCTCTATTTTCATTTATCAAAAATTTAGCTGCCAGTTCATAGCTTTCTATAGCTAAAGGAATATCCTTCTGAGATAAATATGCCTCTCCGATTGCTTTTTGTATTTCTATTGCATCTAAACCTCTATTTACTTTGAAATATATATCTACAAGCACTTTATATATTTCTATAACCTGGGGTGCCATACCATGTTCTTTGTAGAGAGAAACTACATCAAGACATTCGTTTATGGCCTCATCAAATCGATTTAATTTAAGATATTCATCCAGTAAAATACGATAAATACCTGTAGTATCAGCCAGTTTATTCATTTTAATATAGGTCTGAACCACATCTTTACACTCGGTAATAGCAGTATCAAAATCACCTGCACTGGAAAGAACAGAAACAAAGTCTTTTTGAAAGGATAAAGCTTTCTCAATATTTTCCTCTTTTGAAAGCATTTCTATTATCCTTCTATAGTAAGGAATTTGCTCTTTGTGCTTATGTTGTTCCGAATAAAGTTTTAGAATTTCCTCATAAATCCCCAGTCCTTCATCAAACATTTTCCGGGAAATATACATATCTCCTATCCTGGAATTGACATCTATGGATGAGTCAAGATCTCCTTTATTCTTATAAATATTTGCCAGATCATGTAAGATATTTACTGCTTTATCTATTTCATTAAAATTAAGATACATATCACTCAGCTTTTTATATGAGTCAATATTATCAGGCTGCATATCTATTATTTTTTGATAAAGTTCTCTTGCCTCATTCTGCATATTTGATTTTACATAAATATCTATAAGAGAAAAATAACTATCTACTGCTTCCTGTGTTCTCCCTTCCTGTGACAAAAGTTCACTTAATTTTACTATTGTTTCAACACTGTCAGGCTGTATCTCAAGGAGATTATTAAATATTTCTATTGCATAACTGATAAGGTTATGTTCAAGGTAAATATCTGCAAGGGAAATATATTCCTTAACTGCTATATCTGGAATACCCTGTTTGATATAATAATTACAGAGTTTTTTTCTTACATTTATATCACCTGGATCCATATCCAGAACCTTTTTACACATTTCAATGGACTTCATATAATTGCCTCTTCTATCATAGGCATTTGCAAGGAAAATATATTCAGGTTTGACCTTTTCTATCTTACCCTGTAGAGAATAAGTTTCTACTATTTTCTCTCTTACATCTAAATTAACAGGCATATAGCACAGAACCCTTCTATAAACTCCAACAGCAGGATCAAACTGTTCTTTCTCTACATAGACATTACCAAGTGTCAATAACTGTTCTATAGCTTCGTCAATCTGACCGATAGATAAATAAACATCTACAAGTGTCTCTCTAATATTACTATTTTTTGCATCTAAATCCAGAACCTTCTTGAAATTATCTATACCTTCTTCCAGCATATCTTTTTCTATATAAATCTCACCTATTTTGGAAAGAGTAGGTATATGATTCGGATCAGATTCAAGGACAAGTTTAAATTCTTTTATACTATCATCATATTCACCTTTTTCAAGATGGTTAAGAGCAAGCTCATAATGCATATCAGCACTGTCAGGGAATAAGGATATCATTCTATGATAGGTTTCATCGGCTTTTGCATGCTCTCCAAGCTCCCTGTAAAGATTCATGGTAAGTAAATATTCTTCTTTAGCTGCGTCTGTAAGTCCCTGTTTTGTATAAATCTCTGCAAGTAACAGATGAGCATCCACACTTTTGGCATCAAATTCGAAAACCTTTTCACAGATATTTGTGCCTTCTTCATAAAGATTTTTATCAAGGTAAGTTTTCCCAAGAGCTATAAACTCCGGTATGGCATTCTCTATATCATCTATGGCAAGCAAATTATTAATCAATTTATGCCTTGCCTGAAGATTTCCCGGATCTAATGTCAAAATTTTCTGATATATTTCTATTACTTTTTCTCTTACTTCCCTGTTGCCAGGCTCCCAGTCAAGAAGTCTTTCATATAAGAGTATAACCTTATCAAGGAGGCCGTCTTTAGTATATATATCTGCGAGTCTCATACAGGTCTGTATGGCTTTATCTACAAGACCTTCATTGGAATAAATATCACTGAGCCTTGTAAGAATATCTATATTCTCCGGCTCAATTTTGAGTATATTCTCATAAACTCTTATAGCTTCCTGTACTTCATTCTTTTTTAAATAAATGTCACCTGCCTGAGAAAACCATTGAATAGCATTTGTATCTTTATGCTGTTTATAACATATATCTCCTAACTGTTCATAAACACTGGCATCATCAGGTGTAAGTCTGAGAACTTCCTGATATTCACCGATAGCTTCACTGTTTTTTTCCAGTTCCGTATATATAAGACCGAGATGTTTATGAATCTCAGCCGGGTTGGCAGGATTCATTTCTATACTCTTTTTAAATTCAGCTTCTGCATCACTCAAATTACCTTTAGCCAGATATACAAGGCCAAGTTTCCAATGTATTTCAGCTCCGTATTCTTCGAGAGCATCTCTTACCTGACCTAAATCTGCAGTAGGAGTCCTGACAAAAAAAGAACTCTTTTTCGCAGTTCCTTCACGTTTTTCCAGATTTAAACATTCCTGAAATATTTCAATAGCTTCATCATAATTTCCATCTCTTTTGCATACCTCGGCCCAGTTTATATACTCGGCAATAGCATCACGATAGGAGCTTTTACTTTTGCACATATCTATCAATTTTCTGCGGACATCTGAACTATGGGGATCCATTCTGAGTGCTCTTTGATATTTAGCAATAGCACTGTCATATTTATTTTGTTTTGCCAAGTCATCCCCCTGACGAACTATCCTCAAGAATTTAGGGTCAGACATTTATTATAAGTCCTCCTCCAGTATGATAATCACTAACATATCATTACTTAAGCTATAATCAAGTTAAAATCAGGTTCTGGGTTGGTTTCAGGTCTAGATTTTACGCCATAAAAAAATGAAAATTCCTATACATTATATTATATACAAGTACCATATAATGTGTCAATTAATCTTTGACTCTATCAGCAAATTTATTCCTGCCTGTAATAAAACCTGATCCTGACTTTAAAATCCATATTCCTCTCAGGAATGGAAATTTATTAATAGTCTCTTTCCTCGCGTGACGCGTAACGCGTCACGATTTAATATATTAGAGACAGTTATTTAATTGTCATTCCTTATCTGTATTCATGTCAGTATTTTATGTCAGTATTGCTATCCTCCAGCTTTTAACTGTTCTTCCAGTTGCTGAATTCTCTGTGTAACATCACGATATTTTATATCTACACCAAATATTTCTTCATACATTGCCAGAGCTTCTCTTATCATGCCACGTCTTTCATACAAAAGTCCGAGATTATAACGAAGTTCCTGATAGTCTACATCATTATAACCTTCTGATGAAAGACCTTTCTTAAATTGATTTATTGCCAGATTTCCCATACCCATCTGTTCAAAACACAATCCAAGCATATTATATGCATCCAGTAGCTTCTCAGGACATTTTACCAGTGACTGAAATTGTTCTATAGCATTCTCTAAATCCCCAAATTCCTTGTAAATTATACCAAGGTTATATCTGGCTTCAAAGTCATCAGGGTTTTTATCTATTGCTACTTTATAACGGTCTACAATATCTCCAAGAATTTCTTTGTTTTTTAAATCTTTACTGACCTGTATGGCCTGCTGCAACCGTCCAAGCTTTACATAGCCTACAGTCAGTCTCTGCAGGGCATCTATATGTGTTGGACTGAGTCTTCTTATAAGTTCAAATTCCTGTAAAGCCCCCTCAAGATCATCATTCTTATCAGCCAGTAATACACCGAGCTGGTAACGGGCTTCTAAATTATTCTGATCAAGAGAGAGAACCTTATGATATGCTTCAACAGCTTTACTATAATCACCATCCTGACTGTATATTTCTGCCATAACCATATATTCCTGCATGGCTTTACTGCTGAAGCCCTTCTTTTCATACAGTTCAGCCAGTCTGTAATGAATATCATAATTTTTTGGTTCTATCTGTAATATCTTCTCGTATAATTCTATAGCCTTATCTAAATCATTCTTTTTCAGGAATATTTCAGATAAATTCTGACATTCTGCTATAGCTTTTTCTCCCAGATCTTTTTTTCTATATACTTCTATAAGTTTTTCTCTTGCTATAATATGAGTTGGTTCTGCGCCAATAACATTTTGTGCCATTTCCATTGCCTGATCATATTTACCCTGGTTGATATAAATATCTGCAATAACAAGATTTTCTTCTATAGCTTTACTTGACATTCCACTTTTCATATAAAGCTGACTTAATTTAACATGAGCATCAAGATGATCAGGAGCCAGTCTTGTAATAGCTTCATAACTCTCAATTGCATTATTCCATAATTTTTTATCAAGATACATCTCGGCAATAAGTAAGTATTCCTGTATGGCTTTATCATTCATGCCAAGCTGTGCATAAGTATCTGCAAGTTTCGTATGGGTTAATAAGCCTTCCGGTTCTATTTTTAACATCTTCTGATATATATCGACTACTTCTTTAATCTGTCCTTTTGAACTGTATATATTTGCCACTGCAATATATTGATATATAGACTCTCTTTTTTTATCCTGGGTAAGTAAAATCTCTGCCATATTCTCTCTGGCAATAACATCCTCACTGTCTAAAGCAATAAGTCTCTGATATATATCAAGAGCACTGTCATAAATATTATTCTCTTTATAAACATTCCCCAGTTCCAGATATTTACCTCTCAAACCTTCTTCATTCCCTGTTAAATTGTATAATTCAATCATTTTATGATATATATTTATCTTATCCTTCTCAAGATTAAATATTTCTTCATACTCTTTAATAGCGTCATCAAGTAAACCAAGATCTATTAAAGTTGTCACAAGATTATTTCTGGCAGCCATATCACCGGCATTAGCCTCTATGGCTTTATGCCACTGTTCTATCTGTGCACTTAAACTACCAGGTACAGGTGTTCTCTGTAATCCCTTAATAAAAGGTTTCTCTGAAACAGTTCTTTCCTCTAATACTTCTTTATGCACATCAGGGTCAGTAACTCTCTCTTCAGGTCTGAAATCAACTACCATCACATCAGATGTTTCCTGTTTCGGTTCTTCCTGATCTGATTCCTCTTTTTCTTCATCTTCTACCGGCCTGAAATCAACTACAGCTATATCAGAAACAGAAGTAACTTCTTCGTGTCTGGAAATATCTACGACAGGCGGTTCCTCTATGGCAGGAGCGATCTCTACCTTGATTTCTTCCGGCTGTTCTGTAGAAGGATTCTGCTCACTCACTTCCTCTTCTTCAAAAACAAGAGTAATACCTTCTCCATCAGGGTCGAAAGCGAGTAAAGCTGTATCTCTGTCATCTACTATCTCACCTATGGAAATACCCTGAGAAATACTGGAACTCTGTTCCATTTCCTGGTGCCTGCCAGAATCACTATCAGCTGATGACTTCTGTTCTTCACGGTAGGCAGATTTTACAGGTCCTTCTACCTGTGCTCTGGTCTTAGAAGGAGGAAATTCGTCTTCCGATGCATCTACAAGCCTTCCGCTGCCTGTCCTGGTAGTTATTAAAGCTCTGGCAGCAGGTGTACTATAGTCACCCCTTTTAGGTATAATTCTTGGTTTTAACATCTGGTCTGGCCTGATTTCCTCAAGAGGAGCCATTAAAGATGGTCTTCTTGCCTCCCCGTCTCTTTCGGAAAAACTTATCAAAGGAGATTTCCTTTCTTCTGATTCCATAGAATTCTCAGATACTTCATCTGCATGCATGGATGGACCGTCAGGTGAAGAAAATCCACTATCAAAAGAAGATGGCATTTCATCTTTCATATTAGAACGAAATTTCTGAACCTCTTCTTCATCCAGCATAGTCTTAAATGGTGTTAAAGGTCTTGTAGATCTTACAGGAGGCGAGCCAGGAGCGGAAGGCAGCATAGCATTACTTAAATTCAACCTGGCAGTTCCCTGCTGAGTCTGCATTTGAGGCATTCTTGTCGGAACAGGTGCAGGTCCGCCTCTTTTAGGTCCAAGTGGCTTTGCCATAGGTGATGCATCTCCACGTGGTATATTCATAATTCCTGACATTGGTCTGCGAAGACCTCTGTTTGGCAGTGCTCCGTCTCTCATCCCTGCCATAGGCGGCTGGACGGGAGATTCCTTTTCTGCAGACTGTGGAGGAGAAGAATATCCAAGTTCCTTAATCATACGAAGAGCTTTTGCATGCTTGCAATCAAGGTCCAGGACTATTTCACACATCTGAACAGCACTGGCTTTTTGTTCCTGCTTCAGATAATCTTCAGCAGCTGCAAAATATTCCTTTACTGCTTCCTGAACCTGACCTCTTATTAAATATAATTCACCAAGTTTTTCACGGGCTTCAGTCTTCATGGGGTTTATGTCTACTATTTTTCTAAATGCCAGTATTGCAGAGTCTATTTCACCTTTTTCCTGACATACAAGACCGAGTTCCGTAAGAGCTTTAATATGAGTAAGATCATATCTCAATATAAAACGAAAGGCATTTTTAGCATCTTCCAGTTGTCCCAGTTCTCTGTAAAGAGTACCCAGGTTGAGATGGGTTTCCGTATCATCAGGCTGAAGAACTGTTACTCTCTTATAAGTTTCGGAGGCTTTAAGAAGTTCACCTTTTTCCCAGAAAGCCCTGGCTACTTCTTTATACTGGGCTATTCCCTCTTTTATATGGCCCTGTTTAACATTCATAATAGCGAGTTCAAGCCTTGCATCCAGGTTATCAGGATCTACTTCAATACCTTTCTGCAAAAATTCCAGAGCTTTTTCTGACTGCCCCTGCATACTGCAGATACGAGAAAGAGCAAAACATTGCTCCCTTACGTCATCTTTATTCTCCATATGATTATAAATTTCAATCAATTTCTCACGGGCTTTAATACTTTCAGGGTCAAGTCTTATTATTTTATAACATATGTCTATCCCCTGTTCTAAAGATGTATCTCCAAGGTATATATCAGCTATCTTTAGATACTGGTCAGTCACTTTAGAGATTAATCCTCGTCTGGCATAGAGATCAACCAGTTCATAACAAATCTGAAGGTTTTGAGGTTCAACCTGTATCAACTTTTCATATTCTGTTATTGCCTGGTCGATATCTCCCTGTTTGGCAAATGTCTGGGCTACTTTAAAACTCGCATTACTGTTTTTTGACATTCCATGCACCTCCTTAATTACTCAAGAACTGGCTATGCATCACCTCCTCATAATTATGAAGTGAAACTTTTTCTCTCTTCCTCTTCCTTTGATATAATTAATACAATGGTATAAATAATTCTCTATGTATATTTAAAATCCTTCTTAAAACTAAATAAGCTTAACTTAAGTCTATTAAAGAAGGAATCCTTATTTAATAAATACAAAAGTAAGCTTATTAACTTTTAATACTATACAATACATAAGCTTTTTCCCACCTTCAGGAAAAAAGGTTTTAATTACTACACTTGTCCTGTTCTCTACAGAACTTATTTCTGAAAATATTATATCACAAGAAACCAGTCCTGTCTACTAGCAGGACTGAGTTTTAAAGTGGCAGGTAATTGTAGATAGTAAAAATATATCAGAGATAACATATAACTATTTACAGGTAACGGGTAACAGGTTACAGGAGTTTATTTCACCCGTATCCCGTCACCCGTTAACTGTTATCTTAAAATTTTTAATAACCACAGGGTAAAAAAATAGAGAAGAAAGTAAAAATATACTTTCCTCTCTATTAAATAAGGCTGCAATTAATACTTTAGCACCTTTGGAGTTATCATAAAGACAACTTCCGTAGACTGCATAGCAGCACTCTTATTTCTAAATAAAGCACCTAAAATAGGTATATCACCTAAAATAGGTATTTTACTTATATCAACTCTTTCGTCATCTCTGAGCAATCCACCTATTATAATGGTATCTCCATCTTTTACCCTTACAGTGGTGGATGCAGATCTGGTAGCAACCTGAGGGAAGTTCTGAATAAAGCTGGTTACTGAACTTACTTCAGGTGTTATCTCTGCAGTGATATATCCGTCACCGTTAACTATAGGAGTTACACTCAGAACAACACCTACATCTATGTAGGTAGCCTGATAAAGACCTGCTCTCGGATCATAGTAAACCAGAGGAATACGATCGCCGAGATGGATATTGGCTTTAAGTCCATCCATTGTTGTTATTCTGGGATTTGCAAGAAGCTTTGCTTCTGATGATGAAAGCAGGAAATTTATAGTTGACTGTAATGAGAAAGCTGTTCTTGTAAATGTATGAATACCTATATCACCCATTGCTAACTGAACGTTACCTGGATCCAGAGGAGCTGCAGCATCAGTACTATGAACTCTTTCTGACCAGGTTGCCTGTATTGATGAACCCCAGTTAATACCGAGATTCCTTGAAGTAGAAGATGCAAGTTCAAGCACTTTCAATTCCATAGAAACCTGTGGCTGTGCCACATCAACACTGGCAAGGAAATCCTTTACAGTAGTGAGGGTTCCTTCGGAACCGGTAACTATAAGGGAATTTAATCTGTTATCTACAATAATACTGCCCTGTGGTACAAGTCCGCCCATTTGAGATGCCACTTCAGATGCTTTGGCATATTTCACCTTGAACACCTGTGTTACAGGCGGTGGTGGTGCCGGCGGTGGCGGCGGTGGCGGTGGGCCGGGAACATCCAGATTTGCGATTAAAGCTCTTATGTCTCTAATCTGATCAGGAGTACCTTTGACTATAACAGCCTGAATTCTTGTATCAGCATTGGCTGCATTCTGGAATGTTGCATTGATTGTACCTGCTACTGAAGAAGCATCTGCATACTCTAAATTGATAACCTGAGTTGTAATTTCTTCAGGTATCTTTTCAGGAGGCTGAGGTGCCGGGAATACTGTAGCAAGATGGTCAGGACTGTCTATTACTATAACATTTCCAATCCTTCTGTAATCAAGATCATGAAGTCTTAAAACAAGGTTCAAAGCTTTTTCAAGGGGAACCTTTTCAAGACGTAAGGTTATACCGCTGGCACTGACATTAGGGCCAAGAACGATATTTTCTTTTGTCTGATCTGAGAAAAGTTTAAGCACATCGGCAAGATCCGAATTCTTAAGATCGCATGAAACAAGCTGAGGATTAGGTTCTTTCACAACTGTTCTCGGTCTGCTCTGAGCCTGGGCAAATACGTCTGGACCTTTAACTCCAGGAGCATCTATTGCAACAGCAACAATTTTGCCGTTATTTGAAAGAGCTGCCTGGAATTCCGAAGGTTTTGACAGATCTATAACTACTCTTACGATATCAGGATCACCACTGCCATCATGAATAGAGAACTGACCGGTTCTTATCTGTTTAACAGAGGCAATATTTACCGAAGTAGTTTTAACTGTTTTTGAAAAGAGAGCAGGGAAAATATCTATAATAATAGAATTGTCCGGTTTCTTCTGCTCTACAACCTTGTATTGAACCTGGCCAGTAGCATAAATATTAACCTGAAGCTGGCCCGGATATTCCTGAACTTCAATTTTATTAATGTGCGGACTTTCGCCTGCAAAAACTGATGAAGAAATAACTAAAATAAGACACACAAGCAAACTAGTCATTACACTAGTTTTTAATGTTTTGCACATAAACTATTTTTGCACCTCCTGTAATGGTAATGTACCTTTTTGTCCTTCTTTAACAAGAATAACTTCCTTTTCACTCACCTGTAACACCCTGTATCCATCCTCTAACTCCATCCCTGATTTTACTGTATAACCCTTTTTGCTGGAACTTATAATTCCAACATATTCAGAACCATTCCACAACCAGCCTGTATACTTAAATAACCCCTGTATGACAGAATTATCTATCTTGGCAGGTTTTTGTGGTACAGCTGCCGGCACTCCCTGTGTTATCCCCGGAGTTGCTGTTGCCACAGGCGGTGGCGGTGTAGCCTGTCCGCTTTTAGGTGTAGCTGAACCTGCTGGAGGAAGAGTCGGAGGAGCAGTTGGCTGCTGGAAATTAGATGGTGGTGCTCCACCGCCTTCTATTAAATTATTAAAAGGCTGAGCCTGTCCAGATTCAGCATTCGGTTGATATTCACCTGCCTGTGTAGGGCTTGGTGCTGGAGTCGCTTCTCCCGGTTTAATCTCAATCTCTTTTGAAGGGGGTTTACTTCCTTCCTGGGCAAGGACAAACTGTAATGTCATTGCTACAAGAAAAACTACTACTAAAAGAGAAACCACCCCTATAAATTTTCTCATACTATTGTTGTACACCTCCTTTAGTAAACTGATATGCCATTAACGGTATTGTAATATTCAAAGTCTGATAACCCGCTTTATTTTTCTTCGGGGTCAAACTTATATTATTAACAACAACTAACTTATTAAACCTTGACTTATCAGATAATGTATTCAAAAAAGTTCTTAAGGTATCATACTGACCTTCTACATTCATCTGCATAAGATAAGTACTATATACACTGCCTCCACCTTCGGCAGCCTGACCGGCAGTAGCATTACCTGGAGTAATAGAGAGAATAACAAAATCCCAGTCCTGCAAATTTCCTCTTACTTCTGCAACAAGTTTCTCAATTGATTCAAGATAACTGGGAATAAAGTCTTCACCACCCTCAACATCTACCTGGAGATTGGCAAGTTCTTTCTGGGCATCCTGCAATTGTTTCTCATATTGTTCCATATTCTGAACATAAGCTTTATCTGCATCTCTCTGATTTGTAAGTTCAACTATACCTCCAGGACCTTTTTCCAGTGCGTCAAGTTCCTGCTGTTTCGGTTGATAAACAAACAAATAAAAACCTATACCTATTAAAATTACTAAAGAGAAAAAAACCGCAATCTTCATCCCGGCGGTCATTTTGTTCCACCCCCTCCCGCAATCACATAATTAGCTGTCATGCTGAAATTATAAAGAATGAAACCTTTACTATCCTCACTCCTGCTTATACCACTTACAACAGGGTTATCAAAAGTAGGAGAGTCAATAATATTTCTCATAAATAAAGCAACTATAGCCAGACCGTCTTTATTACCTGCCACAGCTTTACAGGCACATTTTACATTTTTACCTCCTGGCTGAATTTCTAAACTGTCAATCCATACATTCTTGGGTATAATCTTTGTAACCTCTCCAAGAAGAATGCTATAATTTCTGGGATCATCTCTTAAAGATTTTAACAATTCAACCTGTTGTTTGATACTCTGAGTTAATTGTTTATACTGATCAATCTTTAATTTAAGAGGAGCTAACTGTTCAATTTCTTTTTGTAACTCTTCTATCCTGGTTTTCTTTTCAGCAATCTGATTATCAAGAGTTATCTTATAGTAAAAAAGTCCTCCTCCTACTGCGAGCAATACAAAGATAAGAAATATTGTTACTCCATCTATTAATTTTGGTCTTTTACGCTCAGATGGCAACAAATCTACCTTAACGGTCAATTCTCTCACCTCCTAAAATTAAACCTCAAAACTAACCATTTGATATTTACTTGGACTGGCAATCATAATTTGCCTCATTGCCAGGCCTACGGAAACCATAAGTTCAGGGGCCAGACTTTTGAGCCTATCCTCTGAAAAACCTATATCCTTCTGATAAGACATACTTATTAAAGGGTTGGCCTGCTGGACTTTTATACCCAGTTCAGCTTCCAGATATTTCTCAATATTAATAAAACAGGAAGTACCGCCACTGATAATGATAAGATCTACCATTTCCCCCCTGTATCTGGAACGATAATAATCAAAAGATCTCTGAATCTCTGTCACTAATTCTGTAAGCACCGGTGTAATAACATTAAATATACGCATAGCAGCAGGAGCAATTGGAGCAGCTTCTTTATCAACTCTTATAATTCCTTTTTCTTTCTTGAGCTTTTCAGCTTCATCGAAAGTTAAATTCAATGCCTGCCCAATAGCCTTGGTAAAATTATTCCCTGCCACAGTAATAGTTCTGTTATGACGGAGAATTCCGTTCTTAACAATATTAATACTGCTGGAACTGGCCCCCAGATCAATAAGAGCAATTGTCTGATGAAACTGTTCTTTACTTATACTAACCTGCAGAGCACGTAAAATTGCGAAAGGTTCCAGATCAATAGCCTCTGGCTCATATCCCGCCCATTCTATAGTTTCAACTATATTCTGTACCATTTCCTTCTGAGCTGAAACTAGAAGCACTTCCATATGCTTCTCATCACCTTCAATGGCTTTGGTAATAATCTGACAAGCAATCTGGGCATCACTGGCTGAATAAGGGAGGTAACGTTCTGCCTCAAATTTTATCGCTTCATTCAGATCCTTTTCTGCCATCTGAGGTAAACGAATTGGTCTGACTACTACAGATTGACCTGCCACAGCACTGACTACCTTTTTGGCAGGTATCTCCCTGGATTCAAAAACCTGGCGTATAGTTTCTCCTAATGCTTCAGGATCGACTATTTTACCGTCTTTTACTGTTCCCTTGGGAGTATCTGCAAGTCCTACTCGAACCACTTGAGGACCCTTTTTTGTATCTTCAATATACATTACTTTAACATTACTACTACCAATATCTACACCAACAGCTCCAACTTTAGAAAGCCCGAACAGACCCCTTAAAAATGCCATTTATTCACCTCCCCTCGTAAATAATTACATTTTTATAAAAATTTATAATTTCCAACGACAACATTCCCCCTCATTACCCCATAGCAATATACATAAAAAGTTTTTAATAACTTTCTAGATAAATAAAAAAATTCCTTCTAAATGTAAAAATAATTATTTACCACAGGGCAGATATAATAGTTATACATCAAGTAAATAACAAAAATACCAGTCAATGAATCTATTATATAATATAAATAATTCATCATGATAAAAAATGACTATAAGGACACCTAAAATCATTGCAGGCCCAAAAGGTATAGCTGTCCGTCCAAATCTATACTTGCCCTGAATAATACGAACAGGAACAATACAGATACCTATAAGTGCTCCTATGACTATAGATAGAAAAAAAGAAATCAACCCATCTTTCCATCCGATAAAAGCTCCTATAAGTGCACCGAATTTTGCATCTCCACCTCCTATAGGAGGCAGTTCTTCATCTTCTTCCCTGAATATGGAAGAACTTATAAAAGAAAGTAAGCCTGATATGGCAGCAAAAAAAATCGGCTCCCTCTGATGGGATAACCTTAAATATTCCGAATATATTTCTTCTCTGTATATATCTTTAATAATATGTATGATAAAACAAAAAAGAAGAACCAAAAAAAATATGATGAAACAGATACTGGCAAATCTGCTGGAAAGTGAAGTCTCTCCATAATTAATTAAATTTATAAAACCTAAAGAAAAACCTATTATAAAAGTTAAAAAAAATGGAATAGCAATGGCATCCCAGTTTTTGAAAATCCATAGAAAAAGAGATTTTACATAAAGATAAAAAAATGTTCTATCAGGAAGGGAAGGCATGGTAAATAAATTTTTTATAAATAATTTTACTTCTTTTACAAAATCCGAAAAAAATAAAAGTATAATTCCAAACCAGAATATAAATACAAAAAAAATATATCCTGTCACAACACCGAAAAGAGAATCCTTTATATCAGGGGGCTTCAGGAATAAACTGAAAAGGATACCTGAAATCACACCGGAAAAGGTTAATCTGTCAAAAATAAGCTGATACTTCAAATCTATAAAGAATATTATTAACATGAGAGACCCAAAAACCAGATACTTTAATAGAAGAAGTGTAAGGCCAAACTTCAGGTAAAAAGAAACAAACATAACAGCAGTAAGAAATTCAACTAAAAAATACTGTGGAGATATAGATTTTTTACAATTCCTGCATTTTCCGGCAAGTAAAATAAAACTTATAAAAGGAATATTATCCCAGGCATTTATTAAAACGTTACAATGGGGACAATGAGAACGTTCTACTGCAATATGCTGATATTTAGGCAGCCTGAATATACAGACATTCAGAAAACTTCCTACAAGAGAACCATATAAAAACATACACAGTACATTAAATAAAATTAAAATCAACCTCCTGACTGATGGAGAGTGACAAAAATAAAAAGTTAAAATCAGGTTTTAGGTTATGGGTTTTAGGTTCTGGGTTTTTAAGCTTCCTAAACCTAACACCCATAACCCAACACCCATAACCATTAAATATTAATAATTATAAAACTAACTATAATTATAATTTCTATAGAAAAACTCTTTATCCTCTACTATTTCTGTACAAAAAATAAAAGAGAGAAGATAAACTTCTCTCTTTCATACAACTGAAATTTAACAGAATTACTTCAGTATAAGACCCTGACCTGGTGCATACTGAGGATAACCGTTTACCATACCAGCAGAAGCATGAGAACTAGTTCCCTGACACCAGTTTGTAAAGTTATCAGGAACAGTAGCTGCTGAATAACCATAAGAGTTAGCAGAACGGGAGGACGGGCAAAGTGGTATAGTTTTCATATAACCACCACCTACTCCACTGGTCAACTGAGTTAAAGTGGTAGGATAGGTACCGGTATTATCAGTTGCATACATTTCAAGAGCAGTAGCAAGGTTCTTAATGTTGGATTCACATGCTGCTAACTGACCCTGGGCACGAGCTTTCAAAAAGTTAGGTACCAAAATAGCTGCCAAAATAGCAATAATTGCGATAACGATCATAAGCTCAATTAATGTAAAACCTTTTTTATTTTTCACAATTTCACCTCCTCTCATTTATGAGATTGAAATTTAAAATTTCAATTTTTCAATCTTCTATTTATAATCTTCTATATACAATATACCCATTAAAAAAAAATTCTAGACATGAATTTTTAAAAATTTAAAAATAAAAAAATCAATTTAATAAAATTCACTTAATAAAATGCCTTAAAACCTGATAAAAATAATAGTTAGAAAAATTTATCTTTACTCAAAATATCTTTTAACTTATCGAGGGATTTTTTTATTAATCTTGAGACATGTTTCTGGGAAACTCCGAGCTTTTTGGCAATTTCTATCTGAGTGAGATCTTTATAAAAGAAAAGAAATATCACATCTTTTTCAAGTATTTTTAATTGTTCTATTGCCTGTATAATAGCAATTCTGTCTTCCACCGGCAGTTTAAAAGAAATATAACGCTGGCTTTTTATCCGGTCAATAAGAGGAAAACTAAAATTTTCAATTTCTCCGTCTGATTTTGCTCCATCCAGAGAGGTTATTTTAAAATTATCTACTGACTTTAATATTTCAGTTATACCTTCCTCTTTTATATTACAGAAAATAGCTATTTCAGCAAGTGTCGGAGGACGTTCCAGTTCTTTAGTCAATTCTTCTATTGCTTTTATTATCTGTACATATATACTCTGAATCCATCTTGGTCTTTTTATAATACTGCTTTTATCCCTCAAATAATGTCTTATTTCACCGCGAATTTTATGAGTAGCATAGGTACTGAATTTTACATTTTTTTCTCTATCATATCCGTCAACAGCTTTAATCAAACCTATATAACCTACCTGAATTAAGTCATCTATAGTTTCTCCGCTATCCTGATAATTTTTAGCAATATATCTTACGAGACTGAAATTATTCAATACTATCTGATGACGCAGTTCAATACTTTTCGTCTGACTATATTTTTTCAAAAGGTCGGCATTCATATATTCATTGGTAAAATTTTCACCGACAAAATGCTCACTGGCAAAATTATCATTTTCTTCAGCAGCAAAATCAACATTTTCCTCAGCAGTAAAGTTGTCTTCTTTATATACAGTACCATCATCTTTTTTATCAATATAACTATCATTTTCTTCATTGATAAACTCTTTATGTCCATTATTACATTTATTATCTGAAGGAAAATTTTCAGGTATCATAATTCTCCCGGGTAAATTAAAGCATTCAGCTATTAGCTACCAGCAGCCGTAATCAACGGGTAAATAGCTAATGCCAATAGCCAAATGCTTATTTTAAACAAAAAAATAGGGCACATTTAGCCCTGCTATTTACTTTGATATTACATCAAAGAATTATAGATAAAAATATATTTATTTAATAGTTCCAATGAGCTGATACATAGGCATAAAGACTGAAATTACAATAAAACCTACGATACCACCCATACCGACTATCATAATAGGTTCTAACATAGAAGTAAGTGATTCCAGCATAAATTCTACTTCTGTATCATAAAAATCAGACACTTTTGAAAGCATAGCATCTAAATTACCTGTTTCTTCTCCGACTGCTACCATCTGTGTAACCATAGGAGGAAAGAGGCCGCTCATACCAAGAGGACCGGCTATACTTTCACCTTCACGTATACTTTCTCTTACTTTTATTACCGTTTGAGCTATAATTTCATTACCAGAGGCCTTTCCTACAATTTCTAATGATTGCATAATAGGCACACCACTGCTGAGTAATGTACCGAGGGTACGGCAAAATCTTGATATAGCAACCTTTTTATTCAACATACCAAAAACAGGCACACGAAGCTTAAGCATATCATACTGCATTCTACCTGCCTGGGTTTTAACATATTGATTGAATACGACCACCAGGACTACTATGAGTAGAATAAAAGGCCCCACAACCAGAGGATTTTTTGATCCTTTTGTAACAGCTATTAATATTTTAGTGGGAAGAGGTAAGGCAAGATCCATACCTTCAAATAAATCTACAAAGGTCGGTAATATATAAGTAACCAGGAAAAATACAATAGCCAGAGCCATTACCAGAATTACAACAGGATAGGTCATTGCTGATTTGACTTTTTTGGACAGTTTCAAATCAGCTTCAAGGAAATTGGCTAACCTGTTCAAAACAGTATCCAATACACCGCCCATTTCACCGGCTTTTACCATACTTATAAATAGAGTGGAGAAAACATTGGGGAACTTGCCAAGTGCATTGGATAGAGTAGAACCTCCTTCTACATCTTTTCTTACTGCAATAAGAACTTCCTGCAACTTTTTATCTTCAGTCTGCTGAGACAGAATATCAAGACATCTAACCATAGCAAGACCGGCATTGATCATAGTTGCAAACTGGCGGCTAAAGATTGTGAGGGATTGCTGATTTACTCTTCTGAATCTATCAACATAAGCTAATAAATCAGTCTGAACATTGCTGGAAGAACGTTCTGTTATACTTTTTACAGTATAACGCATCTCTCTTAACTTATTAATGACAACACGCTGATTCTCTGCATCAATAGTACCTTTTACCATTTTCCCTTCAGAATCAATAGCCTCATAGAGAAATGTTGGCATAATGTCACCCCCTTCTAAATTTCAGTGTACTGACCAACTATAATGAAACCTAAAATCAATAATATCCACCACATTGATATATAACTGCTCTCAAATACTCAGAGTGTGTCCTTTAATTTTCATATAATTCAAATGGCATTTATATAAAATTACAACACCTCTATATATATGAAAGCCAGTTCTACACCTCCTTTACAATTTTATATATATAAATCTATCCCCGCGCAAAATAATGTAACAAATTAAAGAGCATCAATTAATCTCCTTAATTCTTCACGATGAGTTGTTCTGTTCATAGCTTCTTCATAGTTTACCTGCTGGGTCTTATAAAGCTCCAGCAGAGACTGTTCCATAGTCTGCATTCTATATTTAGCCCCGGTCTGTATGGCATTATATATTTGATGAGTTTTACCTTCTCTTATTAAATTTCTTATACCGGCAGTAACAACCATAATTTCAATAGCAGGTACTCTGCCTATACCGCTTGCATGAGGGACAAGTTGTTGAGAAACTACAGCCTGTATAACACTGGCAAGCTGAATTTTTATCTGTTGCTGCTGATATGGAGGAAATACATCGATAATTCTATCTACTGTCTGAGAAGCATCTGATGTATGTAATGTAGTCAGAACAAGATGACCTGTTTCTGCAGCAGTAATAGTAAGGGCAATAGACTCAAGATCCCTCATTTCACCGACCAGGATAACATCAGGGTCTTCACGAAGAACAGAACGAAGTGCATTTGTCCATGCCTGAGTATCATGACCTAATTCTCTCTGATTGATCATAGATTTTTTATGGGGATGAATATATTCTATCGGGTCTTCTACTGTAAGAACATGGCATGCCCTGTTACTGTTAATCTGATCTATCATACAGGCAAGAGTCGTTGATTTACCTACTCCAGTAGGGCCTGTAACAAGTATAAGTCCCTGGTGCAGTCCTGTAAGTTCATCCAGAATCTGAGGTAAATTCAATTCTTCACGACTTGGCACTGTTTCAGGAATAGCTCTCAATGCAGCAGATACACATCCACGCTGCCTGAAAACATTGATTCTAAATCTGCAATAACCCTGTAAACCATGGGATAAATCCAATTCCCAGTTCTTTTCAAAAACTTCTTTCTGTTTATCATTAAGTATACTGTAGATAAGACGTTTTGTATCCTGAGCACGAAGGCGAGGGAACTCGGTCGGCACCAGTCTACCGCTTACTCTCAATGTAGGAGGCAGTCCCACTGTAAGATGAAGATCTGACGATCCCCTTTCAACAGCAATTTTCATTAAATCTGCCATTCCAAAATTAGCCAGATCTGCCATAATAAATTACATCTCCTCTCCTACATAGACTACTCTCAGACACTCTTCTATAGTAGTGGTGCCTTCCAGAACTTTACGTAATCCGTCTTCCTGAAGTGTGACCATACCGTTTTCTATAGCAGCATCCTTTACTTCAATTGTAGGAGCATTTCTCAGGATGAGGGGGCGAACATTTTCGTTGACTGTCATCATTTCATAAATACCGCTTCTCCCTTTATATCCTGTTCCCTTGCAGTGGTCACAGCCTCTGCCGTGATAGAAGACTATATTTGTATCTGCAAGGTTAAGGCCGAATTTTGCCACAGCTTCTTCGGGAGGTGTATAGGCTTCACGGCAGTTAGGACATATTCTCCTTACAAGACGCTGGGCAATTACACCTACAAGGGCTGATGCCACAAGGAATGGTTCTATTCCCATATCTATGAGACGGGTAATGGCACCTGCCGCATCATTTGTATGGAGTGTGCTCAACACAAGATGACCTGTGAGGGCAGACTCAATGGCAATCTGAGCTGTTTCTCCGTCACGTATTTCACCGACCATTATAATATCGGGATCCTGACGCAAGAAACTTCTCAGGGCTGCTCCAAAGATAAGGCCTGCTTTTGGATTTATCTGAACCTGATTTATGCCGGGAAGCTGATATTCTACAGGATCTTCTACTGTACAGATATTTTTTTCAGGAGTATTTAACATATTTAAAGCAGTATAAAGGGTAGTAGATTTTCCGCTTCCTGTAGGGCCTGTAACAAGGATCATACCATAGGGTTTGAATACAAGATCTTCAAATACTGCCCTTGTGTCAGGCATTAAACCAAGTTTGTCCAGACCTATCATAACGGCACTTTTGTCCAGGATACGCATAACTACCTTTTCTCCGTGAACAGTGGGAAGGGTAGATACACGAAGATCATATTCTTTATTATCATGTTTTAAATGTATTTTTCCGTCCTGTGGGATTCTTCTTTCTGCAATATCAAGGCTTGCCATAATCTTTATACGGGATATCATGGGAGCCTGAATATGTTTCGGAGGAGACATTACCTCATGAAGAACTCCGTCTATTCTGTATCTTACACATACATTCTTTACCCTTGGTTCTATGTGAATATCACTGGCTTTATCATTTATGGCCTGTGTAATAATCAGGTTTACAACCCTTACTATAGGAGCTTCGTCTACAAGTTCTTTTAATTTGTCAAGTTCAATTTCGTCTTCATCTTCAAGCTGTTCGAGATCACCGAAATCAGAGAGTGCTATATCCTGAACTGTTTCATGTACTTCTGCAAGATCAGTCACACCAAACTGTTTATTTATAGCTCTCATAATACTTTCTTCCGTAGAAATCATAGGTTCTATATCGAATCCAGTAATAAGTCTTATATCATCAATAGCAAAAACATTTAATGGATCAACCATTGCCAGTGCCAGTTTATTATTTTCCTGTCCTACCGGTATAACCTTGTATCTTTGAGCCAGATGTTCAGGTATTGCACGGGCAAGTTCCGGGTCAATTTCCACTTCATCAAGATCAATAAAAGGAACGCCCATTTCCTTACCGATTACTTCAGTAACTTCTTTTTCCGTTACGTACCCCAGACTGATTATAATTTTCTCCAGGGACTCATTACTGTTTTTTTGTTGTTCAATTGCCTTTTCTAATTGCCTCGGAGTTATTAGACCTTCTTCAAGTAACATTTCAGCAATATCTTTACTTGAAGCGCTTGAAGGAGTTATCATTAATTGTTCACCTCACAAATTTTATCAATAATATTATTATACCAGGCATAAATCATAAGAGCAAGACCTGTTCTCTCTTTTAAAAATACAGAGTAATAGTAAATTTAAATAGTATCTAAAAAACTAATATCTAAAATATATAAGACAGGGAGTAATTCTACAATATTCAAGATAATCCTTCTAGTATAAAAATAAAAAAAACCTTTCTTTCTGACATTATAATTCAGGAAAAAATCTTTTCCTTTTAAGTAAATAAATAGCCATTTTCTCAAATTTTCTCATTATTCTGGTAGTAAAAAGTTCTCTTATCTTAACAGGTCTGACAAGAATTGTAAAAATACCTGTTCTATTACCGCCAAAAATATCTGTAAAGATTTGATCACCAATTACAACAGAAGATTCAACATTACCATTCATTAAATCCAATGCTTTAAAAAAACAACCCTTCAGTGGTTTCCCTGCATAACAGATAAAAGGTAAATTAAGTTTTTCTGCCAGAAACTGAACCCTTTTCCTGGAAGCATTTGATACTATACAGATCTTAAATCCTCTTACAGAGGATTTTTCCAGCCACTCTATCACTTCATCGGGAAAACTATCCTCTCCCCATGGAAGGAGTGTATTATCAAGATCTATCATCATGTAACAGAAGCCACGTTCTTTTAATCTGTCTGTGTCTATATCTGTGACGGACAGGACATACATATCGGGACAGAAAAGTTTTAACATTTTATTAAAGTGAGTGGTAAAATTTCCCTGATCACTGATCACTGATCACTGCTCACTGTTCCTATACTCCTCCACTGCTTTTTCATGTTCTTCAAAGGTTTTACTGAATTTATGTCTTCCCTCTCCCTTTACAACATAGTAAAGATAATCTACAGAAGCAGGATAAAGGGCTGCTTTAATAGAAGGCAGTCCAGGGTTTGCTATAGGCCCGGGAGGAAGACCTTTATATTTATAGGTATTATAAGGACTGTCTATTTCTAAATCTTTATATAAAAGAATCTCCTTTGGTTTATCAAATAAAAACTGTATCGTAGCATCACATTCAAGAAGCATATCCTGTTTAATTCTATTGTAATATACCGCAGAAACAAGAGGCCTTTCATCTTCAATTTTTGCTTCTCTCTCTACAAGGGAAGAAAGAACTATTAGCTTATAAAAGGAAAGTCCTCTTTTCTTTGCAATCTGTTCGGCATTTGAAGGGACAACCTCTTCAAAACGTTTTACCATCTTCGTAATTATCTCAAGAGGAGTACTATCCTTATAAACAGAATAGGTATCAGGAAAAAGAAAACCTTCCAGTGAATGTCCTTTCATAAGATGAGTATATTTAAAATTTACTCCCCTGCCGGTTTTAACTATATCTAAAAATTCCTTTTCGTCAACAGATCCCTTTTCTTTTAAAAGTCTTGCAATCTGCCTGGAAGTAAATCCTTCAGGAACTGTAAAATCATAGGTTTTTGCCACCTGCCCCTTCTGAAGATTATCAATTATTTCCATCATGGACATACCGGTATTAAGAGTATAATCACCTGCCTGAAGCTTATCACCTGTTCTTGTATGCTTGATAAGCAATTTAAATATAAAACTGCTTTTTATAAGGCCTTTATCTTCCAGTATACTTGAAATAGCTCCGACAGAACTCCCCCGGGCTATAGAAAAAGTTATATTCTGCCCATTCTTTTTAGAAGAAAATATCTGAAAATAATTCAATATAGATCCTGCCACTGCAAGCAACAGGATTATAACAAGAATTACATTAAATAAACGAAATAGAATTTTCACAGATTACCCCCTAATCAGTGAGCAGTGATCAGTGAACAGTGAACAGTGAACAGTGGTAACTGTTAACTGGTAACTGATCACTGGTAACTGATCACTGTTTTACCAGTTCTTCGAGAAAAACCTTTCTTAATAAATCCATATTTTCTCTGCTGCATGCTTCAAAATCATCTCTGGCTTTTTTAGTAGACCCGGTTCTGAACAAACATATGCCTCTTCTGAGATAAACTTCGGGCTCTACCGAAAGATTTTCTTTAATATAAATATTGTAATAATTTATTGCTTTATTGTTATCCCCTGACTCGTCAAAAGCTCTGGCCAGGTCTAAAAGTAAAGTCATATTACCGGTGTTATATAAATAAACACCTTCAAGAGTAGCTGCAGCAAGATCAAGTCTTCCTGTTTTTTTATATATATTGTAAAGCTCCATGGCAAGGTCAACCCTTGTGATTTCCTGTTCGTAAGCTGCCTTGAGATATTTCTCGGTATTTTCCAGATCATCCATCTCTTTATAAAGATAGGAAAGGCATATCATTAAAGGAGGATAAAAAGATTTTATTGACAGAGATTTTAAAAAAGCTTCTACAGCTTCTTTCATCTCTTTTAATCTCACATAAGAAAGACCTATCTCGGAATAAGCTCTCCAGGTTGCTCTGGATAGGTCCTGAAAAAAAAGAAAGCTTTTATAGTTTTCTATAGCTTTTTCAAACATAGTGATTGCAGTCCGGCAATCACCCAGGTTTCTCAGAGCTTCACCAAGATTAAAACATGCTTCACCCAGATCACGATCTTTAGAGAGAGCCAGTTCTGCCATTTTTTTTGCTTCATTGTAACGGCCAAGTTTATTCAGAATACCTGCATAAGAAGAAAAAAGACAGGAATAATAAGGAAAATCAGAAGAACCATATTTTATGGCAAAATCCAGATATTTAAGACCTTCATCATATCTGCCAAGAGAAACATATTGTAAAGATATGAAAAAACACAGGAAAGGATCTTTCGGATTTTTCTTTAAATTCCTGAGATATATATTTAAATCCCTGTTATATTTTTCTTTTACAGGATGAAAGATATCTATATAGCCATAATGCCAGATTCTGATGCCTGACGGTATTTCTTTAAAACCGAGCTTCATATCATTACATATAATTTTTTCCTGAACCATGCCTTTAAACCTCAGAGAAGGGTGATTGGGAAACAATCTCATGACAGGCATCAATCGAAAATCAGGGGTCACATCTTTATTCAGATAGGTGAACTGTTCAAAATTAAATCCCACAAAATCATCTCTGTCAATCAATTCCCTTACTTTATATTTCATGGGACCATCTATAAATTCGTCTGCATCCAGAACAAGTATCCACTTACCATTACATTTTTTCAGGGAAAAATTCCTTGCACAGGAAAAATTTTCATTCCATCTGTAATGATATACAGATGCATTAAACTGTTCTGCCACTTCAACAGTCTTATCAGTAGAGCCGGTGTCTACAATAACTATTTCATCTACAAGCTCCCGGACCTGCTGTAAACATGTATAAAGATTATATTGCTCATTTTTTACTATCATTGCAAGACTTAAAACCGGCTTTGACATTTTATAGAAACCTCCTGTGATGGGTGATGGGTGATGGGTGATGGGTGATGGGTGATGGGTGATGGGTTAAGAAGTGAAAACCCAAAACCCAAAACCCAAAACCTAAAACCCAAAATTTAAAACTTGAGACAATTAATAAATTTTCATTCCTAAACAAAATCATACAAAGTAAAACCTTTCAATAAATCAGGAACAAGTTCATAGGCTTTTCTCAGATCATTTCTGGCTTTCCTGGTAGCACCAAGATACCAGTAACATCTGGCTCTTTGAAAATAAACACTGCCATCTTTTTCATCCAGCACAAGGGTCTGAGTATAATAATGAACTGCCAGTCTGTAATTACCTGCATAATCATATCTTTTTGCAAGCTCAAAGAAAAGATCTTTATTTGATGCATAATAATCAAGTATTTCTTCAATCAATGAAATGGCATCAGAAGGAAATCCCAGCTTATCATATAAATCCATAAGATCATAACATATATCAAGTCTTTCAGGCTCCAGTGCATGAGCTCTTTCAAAATAATCACGGCTGTGATCATAAAATTTTAATTTACGATAACAGTGAGCAGCATTTATAAGAAGTTTTACCGAACCTGGCAACAAAATGAGTCCATCGTTAAAATATTTCAATGCTTCGGAAGGATTATCTTCTCCAAGGTAAATCAATCCTAATTCACAGCAGGCTTTCCATCCTCCTGTTCCTCTGTCCATAACTGCAAACTGATCCCTGGCGGCAGAAGAAATAGCCATATTAAAAGCAGATTTAGCTTCTTCATTCTGTTTCAGACCAACACAGGCTTTCCCGAGATTAAAATGAGCTTCGTAAAAAAAAGGGGAAAGTTCAATACCTTTCAATGCCTGTTTTTTCGCTTCTTCATAACTGCCGCTTCTGCAGAGAGCTGCAGCACATAGGGAATAACTGGATGGCAGATATATACTATCTCTGACATAATCGCATTTTTCCTGGGCAGTCTTAAATGCTTTTATACAATCTTCCAGACGATTCTGAACATAATAAGAAACACCAAGATTATAATAATTAAAAGGACTTTTCGGATCTTTTTCTATGGATTTAAGAAGGAGATTTATATTTCTGTCACCTTTATTTCTTTCTTTATGGAGTGTTTCAGTATAACCATGATGATAAATAATTGCATTACAGACAGTTTTCTTCAATTCTCCTTCTTTTTTCGAATATATCTCTTCATGAATAAGTCTCCTGTAGCGCACATCTTCTCTATTAGGAAAAAGCCTTATGATTCTGACTTCTGCAGAATTGCCTGGATCATTATTTTCATCCAGATAATTTATAACCTTAAAAAAATAGGCTGTTCCATTATCTGTTCCAGTCAGTTTTCTTTTAATTTCAGGAATAGTTTTCCTGTCTAACTCTTCATCTGCATCAAGAACAAGTATCCAGTCTCCTGTGGCTTTATCGATAGAACAATTCCTTGCAGCAGCAAAATCATCACACCATTGAAAATAATATATTTTTGCTCCAAACTCTCTGGCTATATCAACAGTTTTATCATTTGAACCTGTGTCAACAAGAATAATTTCATTGACAAGTCCTTTTACACTGTTCAGACAGGATCTCAGAAATCTCTCTTCATTTCTGGCTATCATACAGAGACTTATAGAAGGATCCATAAAAAAACCTTTCTAATCGTAACGCGTGACGCGTGACGCGTGACGCGAGGTTATAAACGAGGTTATATATAAATTTACTTTCCACATATATTCTCTAATTCCTTCATAAATTCAGGAATCGAATTTAATTATTGTCAGTAGTCAGCTGATTAAATATCCCAAATAAATGAAAATTCCTATATTATTTAATTATTCAGGATAAAAAAGAAAACAGGGGTTTTTTGAAAACCCCTGTTTTACTGAATTATCAGTTTAGTTTAGAAACCGAAGCCCTGCTGCATACCCATGCCTGGCATTTGCTGTCCCATACCTGGAACCTGCTGTCCCATGCCTGCCATTCCCGGACCGGTACCCATACCTGGCATGCCCTGACTCATCTGAAGTGACTGCTGGCCGATCTGCTGTGCAAGCTGTACCTTCTGAGAGGTTTTAGGAGGCATATTCTGTCCCTGTCCCTGTACCATCTGAAGTTGTTGTAATGACATCTGAAGCATCTGAGGATTCTGTGATGCCTGAGCTCTTGGTGGCTCCATGGCCTGCATTTGCTGCTGACCACCTGCTCCACCTGCTGCCTGAACTCCCTGAACTCCCTGTTGCTGGTTAAGGTACTGATCTACCTGCTGGGGATTTACTCCGCTGAGCTGTAATACCTGATTTGCAATCTGCTCTGCCTGCTGTGCTCCCTGAGCATCCTGAGCACCCTGGGGTCCTTGAGGGCCGCCGGCCTCTTTACCCTTACCTCAGCCACCGCCGCCGCCTTCGCCGCCGCCGCCTCCTTCGCCTGCTTCTTTAGCCTTCTCTTCTCCTCCTGCTTCTTTGGCTTTCAGGAGATCCTCCAGAGCTTTCTTCATTTCATCAAGTTTCTGATCGCCACTTGCACCTGCTCCTGAAGCTTCAGCTCCGGAAGCATCTTTAGCTTTAGCATCATCGCTGATTTTAGCTTTATCTTCAACCTTCTCACCTGGTTTTGCTTCATCACCTTTTTTAGTTTCCTTAGTTTCCTTTGTCTCTTTCGTCTCTTTTGGAGCCTCAGTTTTCTTTGCCTCTTTAGGGGCCTGAGTTTTCTTTGGGGCAGATGTCTTTGTTGCCGCTGGTTTTGAACCAGCACCGCCTACTTTACTCATTCATAAACACTCTCCTTACATTAAATTTTATCTTTAAAATATACTGATGTTAAAAATAATAAATTTAACTCTCATAAATATTATCACAACATTTTAAAAAATGTAAAGAAAAATTCATAAAAAAAATTTATTTCATAAAAAAATAAAACAGGGGTTTTTTTGAAAACCCCTGTTTTACTGAATTATCAGTTTAGTTTAGAAACCGAAACCCTGCTGCATACCCATGCCTGGCATTTGCTGTCCCATACCTGGAACCTGCTGTCCCATACCTGCCATTCCCGGACCGGTACCCATACCTGGCATGCCCTGGCTCATCTGAAGTGACTGCTGGCCGAGCTGCTGTGCAAGCTGAACCTTCTGAGAGGTTTTAGGAGGCATATTACCACCCTGTCCCTGAACCATCTGAAGCTGCTGCAAAGAGGTTTGAAGCATCTGAGGATTCTGTGATGCCTGAGCTCTTGGGGGCTGCATGGCCTGTACCTGCTGTCCTCCCTGCTGCTGGCCCTTCTGACCCTGGGCCTGCTGGTTAAGATATTGATCTACCTGCTGGGGATTTACTCCACTGAGCTGACAAACCTGATTGGCAATCTGTTCTGCCTGCTGGGCAGCCTGCTGATCCTGAGGCGCCTGGGCTCCGCCTGCTTCTTTCGGCTTTTCTTCACCGCCGCCGCCGCCGCCTTCGCCGCCTGCTTCTTCAGGTTTCTTTTCTTCTTCTGCTTCTTTTGCTTTAAGGAGATCTTCTAAAGCTTTCTTTATTTCATCAAGTTTCTGATCATTACTTGCGCCTGCTCCTGAAGCTTCAGCTCCGGAAGCATCTTTGGCTTTAGCATCATCACTGATTTTAGCTTTATCTTCAACCTTCTCACCTGGTTTTGCTTCATCAGCTTTTTTAGTATCCTCAGTTTTCTTTGTCTCTTTTGGAGCCTCAGTTTTCTTTGCCTCTTTAGGGGCCTGAGTCTTCTTTGGTGCAGATGCCTTTGTTGCTGCTGGTTTTGAGCCAGCGCCGCCTACTTTACTCATTAATAAACACTCCTTTCAAATTTTCACTCTGATGTTATTTTATTATTAAATGGGGGCTTACACCCCCTGAATTTTATTTACTTAAAAACCCATTCCTCTCATACCGCCCATTCCCGGCATACCCTGCATACCGCCGCCCATTCCTGGCATACCGGTACCCATTCCTGGAATACCCATACCGCCGCCCTGGCCACCGCCGGCTACCTGCTGATATATGGGGTCAGCCATCTGAACCTTTTGCTGTACCTGAGGATTCTTGATCTGACCTCCCTGTAACTGCTGTTTTGCCATACCATACTTCTGTGCTGCCTGGCCTACCATTGGATTACCTCCGCCCATACCCTGGCCCTGCTGAGGCATCATTCCACCCATACCGCCCATCATGGGATTCATTCCACCCATACCGCCCATCATGGGATTCATTCCACCGCCCATTCCACCGCCTATAGCACCAACCTGCTGTGCTCCGCCCATAGCAGGGTTCATACCGTTCTGCTGTCCCTGCATGCCGCCCTGTGGTATCATACCGGCCTGCTGGGCTGCCTGAATTAACTGATCTGCAGCCTGACCGAGCTGCTGTTCAGGATCCTGTGGTTGACCTGCCTGCTGTGGTCCCTGGGCTCCACCTGCTGGAGCAGCGCCACCGGCTTCCTTCGGTTTTTCTTCGCCTTTTCCCCCGCCTTCGCCGCCGCCGCCGCATTTGCCGCCGCCTTCGCCGCCAGCTTCTTCAGGTTTCTTTTCTTCTTTTGCTTTAAGGGCTTCCTCTAAAGCTTTCAGTATATCAT